>Ga0194111_10000044_pt1 | contig 138997 bp, 104 predicted proteins | sample TA2KigC300mmetaG_FD_146194 | JGI IMG/M metagenome (GOLD analysis project Ga0194111, IMG submission 146194) | Freshwater microbial communities from Lake Tanganyika, Tanzania - TA2015033 Kigoma Deep Cast 300m | ecosystem: Environmental > Aquatic > Freshwater > Lake | place: Tanzania: Lake...
AGAACGGGAATCGGCCCGTTCGCACGTCGAGGCCGCGGGCGGCCGCCTCGTCCTCGGTGAGCCCGACGCCCGCCACCTCCGGATGCGTGAACGTGCAGCGAGGCACGGCTCGGTAGTCCATGGCGGCGTCCCTGCCCGCCGCGCGCGACGCCGCCACGACGCCCTCGTGCGACGCGACGTGGGCGAGCATGAGACCGCCGACGAGATCGCCGATGGCGTACACGCCGGTCGCCGTCGTCTCCATCCTCTCGTTGACCTTCACGGCCCCCCGCTCCGTCGCCACGCCGTGCTCCGAAAGCCGCAGACCGTCCGACAAGGGCCGCCTGCCCATCGCGAGCAGCACCATGCCCGCCGCCACGGTCGATCCGTCGGACAGCGCAGCCTCGGCCGCGTCGCCGCGGACCGCGACGGACTCGACGCGCGTCCCCGTTCGCGCGTCCACGCCGGCGCGGCGGAACGCGGCTCGAAGGACACGGGCCGCCGCCGCGTCCTCGCCCGGCAGGATCTCCGGGAGCATCTCAACGAGCACGACGCGCCGTCCCATGGCCGCGTAGAGCCCGGCGAACTCGCAGCCGACCGCGCCGGCCCCGACCACCATGACGGTCTCGGGAACGTCCGCGCGGGAGAGCGCCTCCCTGCTCGTCACGACGACGCGACCGTCGTACGGGAACGCCGGCGGCACGATGGCCTCGGACCCGGTGGCGAGGATCACGCTGCCTGCCTCGACGCGCTCCGCGCCTCCCTCGCCGGCGATCTCGACCACGCCGGCGCCGGCGAGCGCGCCCGCGCCGCGGAACACGGTCACCCGCCTCTTTCTGAGCAGCGTCTCGACGCCCGACCTCAGCTTCGCGACGATCTCGTCCTTCCTCCGGAACATGTCGTCCGCGCTGACCGCGGCGGGCCCGGCCTTGATCCCGAACTCGCCTGCCCTGCTCACGACGGCAGCGGCCGCGGCGCTCGCCAGCAGCGACTTCGTCGGGATGCAGCCCCAGTTGAGGCACACGCCGCCGAGCCGGTCCCTCTCGACGAGCGCCACCCTGAGGCCGAGCTGCGCGCCCCGGATGGCCGCCACGTACCCGCCCGGCCCTCCCCCGATGACCGCGAGATCGTACCGCTCCGCCATGCGTCGCCCCCTCCGCTGTCGCGCCTCGCGTTCCCTCGCCCCCGCCCAGACTAGCGGCCCCGCTCGCCCGGTGTCAACACCGCGGGGAGTCGTCTCCGCGCGCCGCCGCGGACCTTCACGCCGGCCGCGTCGGTTGACGGTGACCGTGTCATGTGCTAGAAAGGGGCCCTCGAGGAGGCACCGTGTCCATCGTCGTGCAGAAGTACGGCGGCACGTCCGTCCAGGACCACGACAGGATCCTGGGCGTGGCGCGCCGCGTGGCGGCCCTCAGGGCGTCCGGCAGCGACGTCGTGGTCGTCGTCTCCGCGCAGGGCGGGACGACCGACGAGCTCCTCCTCGAGGCAAGGCGGCTCTCCCCATCGCCCGCGCAGCGCGAGCTCGACATGCTCATGACGGCCGGCGAGCGCATCTCGATGGCTCTCCTCGCGATCGCGCTCAACGCCCTCGGCTGCCGCGCCGTCTCCTTCACCGGATCGCAGGTCGGGATCATCACCGACACGCGCCACACCGACGCGAGGATCCTCGAGGTGCGGCCCCGCCGCGTGCTCGAGGAACTCGCCAGGGGCAACGTGGTCGTGGTCGGCGGGTTCCAGGGCGTGAGCACGGCGAAGGAGGTCACGACGCTCGGGCGCGGAGGGTCCGACACGACGGCCGTCGCGCTCGCCGCCGCGCTCGGCGCCGACCGGTGCGAGATCCTCACCGACGTGGACGCGGTGTACACGGCCGACCCGCGCGCCGTTCCCGCGGCCCGTAGGATCGCGGAGATCGGCTTCGATGACATGGCCGAGCTCGCGCGGTGCGGGGCCGTCGTGCTCAAGGAGGAGTGCGTCCGCTTCGCCGAGCGCTGCGGCATCGCCCTCGAGGTCGGTTCCAGCGAGGCGCCCGTCCCCGGCACGATCGTCCTCGAGCGCCCGCGCCACGCGGAGCCGCCCGTGGTCGGACTCTCGCTCCTGAAGACGGCCTCGCTTCTCACGTGGCGGGGCGTCGGCCCGGCCGAGGCCGCGCGGCGGCTCGCCGACGCGGGAGCCGGCGACGCCAAGTTCCTCGTGTCGACGCCCGAGGCGACGCTGGCCGCCGTCGTTCCATCCGGCCCCCTCGAGGACGAGCGCGGGACCGCGGCCGGCGCCGAGGTCGTCCCCGCGGCGCTCGTCTGCGCGGCCGGCCCGGCCGCCGGGTCGCCGCGGACGGCGGCGGAGGCGTGGCGCGTCGTCGAGGCCGCCGGCGGGCGCGCGCTCGCGGCGTCGTCTTCGGGACGCTCGACCGTGCTCGCCGTCGAGCCGGACACGGCGGAGGCGTCACTCCGCGCGCTGCACGATGCGCTCATCGGCTCCGGCGGCGCCTCGTGACCTGCCGCGCGCGAAGACCTCCCTCCCCCGCACGTAGAGGCTCTCCACGCTGATGTCCCTGATGGTCGAGGGGGCGGCGGTGAGCGGGTCGCTCCCGAGCACGGTGAAGCTCGCTTCCTTGCCGGGCGCGAGCGTCCCGCGCCGGTGCTCGTCGAACGCGAGCCACGCAGCGCGCGACGTGAAGAGCGCGAGCGCGTCCTCGACCCCCAGAGCCTCCTCCCGGTCGGCCCGGTTCACGGCCGCGTGAACGCCGAGGAGCGGATCGAGCGGGGTCACGTAGGAGTCCGAGCCGCCGGCGAGCGGGACGCCCGAGCGCAGCATGGTCCGGAACGGATTGGTGCGCGAGGCGCGCCGTCTGCCGAGCCGAGCCTCGTACATGCCCCCCGCACCGCCCCAGAAGAGCTCGAACGCCGGCTGCACGCCCGCGGCGAGACCCAGCGCGGACATGGCCGCGATGTGCGCCGGCGACGCGAGCTCGCAGTGCTCGATCCTGTGCCGGGCGCCGCGCGCGTCGCCCCCGCACGCCGCCCCGTAGCACGCGACCGCCTGGCCGATCGCCCTGTCCCCGATCGCGTGCACCGCGATCTGAAGCCCCCGGCCGGCCGCCGCGCGCATGAAGCCGATGAGCTCGTCGTCCGAGTGGTAGAGCTCGCCTCGCCCTTCCCCGTCGGCGTACGGCTCCTCGAGCGCCGCCGTTCTCGACCCGAGGGACCCGTCGAGCAGGATGCACCCTCCGATCCTCGGAAGCCCCAGCGACACCACGCGGTCCACGTCCTTCGTCTGCGGGAACACCACGACGTCCACGGGCAGCTCCGGCTGGACCTCGAGGAGAAGCTCGACGTCACGGCACGCCGGGTCGTCGCGCCCCACGAGCGCGTGCACCACGCCCGCGCCGTGCGACGCCGCTGCCGCCGCGGCCCGGCGGTAGCACTCGAGCCGCTCCTCGCGGGACAGAAGCTCGGCGGCCCTCTCCGCCGCGGCCGAGTGAGCGCGTCCCCGGAGAACGCCGGTCGGCTGTCCGTCGCCGTCCGCGTCGACGCCCGGCTGTCCCGGGGCGATGCCGAGGAGGGAGAACGCCGCGCTGTTGGCGACCGAGGAGTGGCCGTCCCGCCGCCGCGCGTGGATCGGGAGGCTCGACGACACGGCGTCGAGCTCGGTGCGCGTGGGATAGCGTCCGTCCTCGATGAGGTCGGGGTCGAAAGAGTGTGCCCTGAGCATGGCCCCACGGAAGCCGCGCGCGGCATCCGCGATCGCGTCCATGACCTCGGCGAACGACCGCGCTCGCCCGAGATCGAGATCGAGGTCCATCTGCCCGGTGCTGAGAAAGTGCACGTGGGTGTCGTGCAGCGCGGGGAGCACGGTCCGTCCGCGCAGGTCGAGGAGCTCGGCGCCGCCGCGGGTGTCTTCGGGCGGCGGCCCCGCGCCGACGGACGCGATGAGGCCGCGTTCGCAGAGCATCCAGTCGGCGAGAGCGAGGGAACCGTCCATCGTGCGGATGCGGGAGAGAACGAGCGTGCGTCGGGGCTGCACGCGACCCCCTAGATCCTCGAGGTCTCGACGAGCGAGTACTCGCCGAAGCCCTCCCTGTCCACGAAGGTGAACTTGAGGTGCTCGCGGTAGTAGTACCAGACCTCCCACGAGTGAAGGAGCCTGTCGACCGCCTGCGTCTCGGTGTCGTCCGGCTCGCCGTACTGGATGTACACGCGCCCCATGTCGGTCTGCCATCCCTCGATCACCGACTTGAAGCGCATGTTCGCGTATGCGAGCCTCCGGAGGAACTCCACCTTGAACTCGTTGACCTCGGTGGACGGGTCCGGATCGCGCCGCCGCCAGAACTCGGCCCACGCCGCGTCCCGCTGGTCGGCCGGGGCGTTCCTGAGCCGCTGGACCTCTTCGCGGGACGCCACGTAGCCCACCTGCGACACCATCTTCTCGAAGTCCTCGCCCCAGTTCTTCGGAGACGTGAGGACGCGGAAGCGCGACCTGACGGAGGCCTCGCGCCCCCCCGCGACCGGCCGGACGCGCACCCTGAGGAAGTACACCCCGACGTCCAGAGACAGCACGGACATGCGGGCCTCGCGCTCGGTCCTCCGCCCGGTCTGCTGCATCGTGTCCGTGAAGGAGGCCGCGACGGCCCCTCGCTCGTTCTCGACGGAGAGGTCCATCCTGTAGACGCTGCCGGAGTCGCCGTACACGGGCACGCGCACGCCGAGGATCGGCCACTCCTCACCGTAGTCCCTCGACGGGTTCGGTTCGAGCTCGGCCGACTCCGAGACCGCGCGCTGGAAGACGAGCGTGCCGACGGTGACGCGTCCGGGCGTGTGCTCTGGGACCGCGACCTCGCGCTCGATGAGCCCGGCGGCGCCCGTTTCGACGCTCCTGATCCCGACCTTCAGCCGGTAGTTCCCCTGACCGACCTCGAGCGTCTGCGTCTCGGAGATGATCGAGGCGCGCGCGCGCGTCTCCGCGTAGGTCGCAACGTCCGCGCGCCGAAGCCACGAGTCACCCGCAACCTGCCGCCCGTCCCGGCCGTACAGGATGACCGTCACCTCGTACCGCGCCGAGTAGCCGTCGTCGGTCCGCAGGAAGATGAGGTCGGCGTGGCTCACCGACCAGGTGACCGCCACCTGCCCCTGCCCACCGACGGCGGGCATGATCGCGACGTCCGCGGCGAACCGGATGTCCCCGAGGCTCCGAGGCGTCCCCATGTCCGGCTGCGCGGCGCTGCACGCGCCGACGCCCCATGCCAGAAGGAACACAACGCCGATCCACACGGGTCTTCTCATCTACTCGTGCCTCAGCGCCACGATCGGGTCGAGCCGCGCCGCCTTCGAAGCCGGGTAGAGCCCGAAGAACACCCCGACGCCGACGGAGACGCCCAGCGCGACTGCGATGGACCACGGCTGCACGACGGCCGGGATCGGCGTCGCCGTCGCGATGAGCTTCGCGAGCCCCGCCGCGATGCCCAGGCCGACGAGCCCGCCGAGCGCCGACAGCACGGCCGCCTCCACGAGGAACTGGGCGGCCACGTCCCGCGCCCTCGCGCCGACGGCCTTCCTGATGCCGATCTCCCTGGTCCGCTCCGTCACGGAGACGAGCATGATGTTCATGATCCCGACGCCGCCCACGGCGAGCGCGATGGCCGATATCCCGATCATGACGATCCACGTCACGCGCGTCAAGTTCTGGTACATCTCGACGAGCTGGGTCTGCGTGATCACGTCGAAGTCGTTCCTATCGCCCGCGCGGAGCCCGCGCCGCTTCCTGAGCACCTGCTCGGTCTCGACGATCGCCCGATCCAGAAGCTCCGCGCTCTTCACCTTCACCGAGAGCCGCGTCATGAGGCGCTCGCCGTACAGCTTGCCCGCGGTCGCGAACGGGATGATCACGTAGTCGTCCATGCTCTGACCGAACATCTCGCCCATGCGCTCCATGACGCCGACGACCAGGAACCGGTGCTCCCCGACGAAGACGGTCTTCCCGACGGCGTCCGTGCTCCCGAAGACGTGGTCGCGCACCGTGCTACCGAGGACGGCCACCTGGCGCCGCCGGTCCGACTCGGGCCAGGCGAAGAACCGGCCGTCCGCCACCCGGCTGTCCGAGATGTACTGGTACTCCGGCGTCACGCCGAGGATCATGATCTCCTTCGTCGAGGTCGAGCCGCGCCGCACCTTGCGGGCGACCGCCGTCTGCGGGGAGACCGCCTCGACCGAGGCGCAGGCCGCCTCGACCGCGTCGGCGTCGGCGCTCGTGAAGTCCTTGCGGCGGATGTACTCGAGGTACTGCTCGTAGGTCACGTTGCTCGCGGGGAACTTGCTCACGACGAACGAGTTGGTCCCGAGCGTCTTGAAGACGCGCATCACGCTCTCGTTGACGCCGGAGATGAGGGCGACCATCGTCACGACGTTCATGACGCCGATGAGGATGCCGAGCGACGTGAGGAGCGACCGCATCCTGTTCGCGCGGATCGTCCCGAGCGCCATGAGGACCGACTCCCACCCGCGGCTCGAGGGGATCCCGCGGACGTGAGGCGTTCCCTGTCCCGCTCCGCCGGCCGGGGCGATTCCGGAGGAACCCGTCATTCGTACCTCAGCGCCTCGATGGGGTTCAGCCGCCCCGCCCGGCGCGCGGGCGTGAGGCCGAACAGGATTCCCGTGACGACCGAGAACGCGACGGCGATGGCGACGCAGCCGCCGGTGACGGCGGCCGGAAGGGGCGTCACGGCCTTCACGAGCAGCGCGATCGCGGCGCCGCCCGCGATGCCGACGAGCCCGCCGAGCACCGTCAGGATGATCGACTCGATGAGGAACTGGAACGCGATGTCACGCCGCCGCGCGCCGATGGCCATGCGGACGCCGATCTCGCGCGTGCGCTCGGCCACCGAGACGAGCATGACGTTCATGATGCCGATGCCGCCCACGAGCAGGGCGAGCGAGACGATGCCCACCATCGCGAGGAAGAGCACGCCGGTGATCTGCTGGTAGGACCGCATGAGGTCGCGCTGCGTGTTGACGGCGAAGTCGTCCGGTTTGTCCCGCGGCACGTGCCGCCTCGCGCGCAGGAGCTGCCGGATGTCCTCGACCGCCCTTTCGATCGGGACGCCCTCCGCCGGAGAGCAGTCGATGACCACCGAGCGGCGGCGCCCGAAGGTCTTCTCGAGCGTCGTGATCGGGATGATGACGAGCCCGTCCAGGCTCTCGCCGAGGATCTTGCCCTTCCGCTCAAGCACGCCGATGACGCTGAAGCGCTTGCCCCCGACGCGGATCTGCCGCCCGATGGGATCGACCGAGGCGAAGAGCTCGTCGGCGACGTCGGCGCCGATGACGGCGACCGGGCGGCGCCGGGCCACGTCCGGGTCGGTGACGAACCTGCCGGCCTCGACCGTGAAGTTGTCGATCGTCTCGTACTCCGGCGTGGTGCCGCTCACGAGAATTGAGCGCATGTCGCGTCCCTCACGCGACACGGCACGGCGGGTGTGGACGTTCGGCGCCATGAGCCCGATCGAGGGAAGCTCGCCCACGGCCCTGGCGTCGGCCATCGTGATGGGCTTGCGGCTCCTGAAGTCCTCGTTGTCGCCCATCTGGACCCAGGGGTAGATGCTCACGGAGATGATGTCGGTGCCGATCGACTGAAACTGCGCGGCGATGCTGCGGTTGAGGCCCGAGATGAGCGACATGACGGCGACGAGCGCCCCGGCGCCGATCACGATGCCGAGCATCGTGAGCCCCGAGCGCATCCTGTGCGTCCGGAGCGTCCAGATCGCCGTCGCCATCGTCTCGCGCAGTTCCATGGGGGCTCCGGGGCGCGCGGGTCAGACGGTCGAGTCGCTCTCGACCATGCCGTCGCGGAGCTTCACGATCCTCCGCGCGTGTTCCGCGATGTACTGCTCGTGGGTCACGAGGATGACCGTGTTGCCGGCGCCGTGCAGCGCGCGGAAGAGCTGCATGATCTCCTCGCCGGTCGCCGAATCGAGATTGCCCGTGGGCTCGTCCGCCAGGAGGATCGACGGCCTGTTGATGAGCGCCCTCGCGATCGCCACGCGCTGGCGCTGGCCGCCCGACAGCTCGTTGGGCCGATGGTGCGCCCGGTCCCGGAGGCCGACGGCGTCAACGGCCTGCCAGACCATCGCCTCGCGGCTCCGGCGGTCCGACCGGCTGTAGACGAGCGGCAGCTCGACGTTCTGGAACGCCGTCATCCGCGGCAGGAGGTTGAACGTCTGGAAGACGAACCCGATCTCCGCGCTCCGGATCGACGCGAGCTCATCGTCGTCGAGCTGCGCGACCTCTCGGCCCTTCAGCAGGTAGGAGCCCGACGACGGGACATCGAGGCACCCGATGATGTTCATGAGCGTGGACTTCCCGGATCCCGACGGCCCCATGACGGCCAGATACTCGTTCTCACGCACGTCGAGCGACACGGCGCGGAGCGCGTTCACGCCCTCGGCGCCGACGTCGTAGACCTTGGAGACATCGCGGAGCTCGATGAGCACGGCTACTTCCTCTCCTCGGACGCCTCCTCGGCGCCCTTCGACGTCTTCTTCGGCTCCTCCACCTTGACGGCGTCTCCGCTCTTCAGGGTGCGCAGGACCTTGTACGGCCCCGAGACCACCTTCCATCCCGGCTCGAGCTCGGCGGTCACCTCGATGCTGAGATCGTCGGCGACGCCCGTGGTGACGGGGACGAAGCTCACGGTGTCCCCCACAACCGCGAAGACGCCTTCGATCTCCTTCTCCTCCTGGCGCTCACTGCGTCGCTGCGCGGTCTCGCCTTCTTTCGCCGGCTCGCGCCTGAGGCTTGAGGGGGTCCTCGATGCCACGGACTGGATGGGAACGTTGAGGACGCTGTCGCGAACGGCGGTGACGATCTCCACCGTCGCGGTCATCCCGGGCTTGAGGGCCGCGTGCGCCTCGCCCACGCGCACCTTGACGAGGAAGCTCGTCGCCTCCTCCTGCGTGCCGCCCATCTTCGTGATGCCCGAGTTCCCCACCTCGGTCACGTGGCCGATGAGCTTCGTGCCCGTCAGCGCGTCAGCCTCGATCTCGGCCGTCTGCCCCAGCCGGACGTCCACGATGTCCGTCTCGTCGATCTCCACGCCGACCTCCATGTCGGCGAGGTCTGAGATCGTCATGATGACCGTGCCGGGCGCGTTCATCGTGCCCGTCACGACGTTCTCGCCCGCCTCGACGTTGAGCTGCGTGATGACGCCCGCGATCGGCGCGTGGAACACGGTCTTGCCGAGCTGGTCCTCCGCAGCCTTGAGGGCAGCGGACGCCTCCTCCACCGCCTGCCTGAGCATCGCGGCCGCAGCCGACGCGTCGGTCCTCGTCTTTTCGGAGATGAGCCCTTTGGCGTACTGCTCCTCCGCGTCGGACGCCTCGCGCTCGGTCCTCGCCAGTTCCGCGCGCGCCCGCGCGACCCTGGCGCGGGCCTGCTCGACCGCCGAGCGGTAGTAGACGTCGTCCAGCCGCATGAGGAACTGGCCCTTCCTCACCTCGTCGCCCTCGCGCACGCCCAGCTCCTCGATGCGCCCCATCACGCTCGAACTTACCTGCACGGTCGTCACGGCGCGCACGCGTCCGGGCCCCGACACCTTGGCCGTGAGCGTGCCGCGCTCGACCTCGTCTACGGTGACCTGTGTCCGGTCCTTTCGGTTCACGCCCATGTTGGCCAGGAGCGCGGCGGCGACGACGACGACGCCTCCGACCAGAATGAGCGTGTTCCTCTTCCTCTTCTGCATGACACCCTCCGCGCCCTCTGGGGCGCTAGAGACCGAGAGCCGTCACGAGCTCCGCAGCGGCCGTCTCGTGATCGTACCGCGCCTGCACCACGTTCGCGCGCGCCCTGGAGTAGGCGACCCTGGCGTCGATGAGCTCGAGCATGCTCGCGGACCGCAGCCTGAACCTCTCCTCGGAGATCCTGAGGTCCTCCTCGGCCCGTGCGAGCGCCGTCTCCGCGGCCGCCACGCGGCTCAGCTGCTCTGCCAGCGAAAGGCGCGCCGTCTCGATCTCGTACGCGGCGGACTGCCTCGTGTCCTGGAGGGCCAGCTCGGAACTCCTGAGCGACGCCGTCGCCCGCGCGATGCCTGCCGTGGTCGCGAGCCCGTCGAAGATCGGAAGCGACAGACTCAGCGAAACGGTCCTCGAGTAGTCGTCCGACAGCCCGTCGAAGAACGCGTCGAAGGAGTCCTCGCTCCGGGCGTACTGCAGCGACAGCGAGAGGTCGGGCCACCTGCCGGCCTTCGCCGCGAGAAGCGAGCGATGCGCCGCGGTGACCGCCTCCTCCTGGGCGCGGACGTCGGGTCGCCTGGAGACGGCCTCGTCGAGGTCGAACTCGGACGGCGGAGGCGACTCCGCGACCGACGGGTCAACGGCCTCGATCTCCGTCGTCACATCGATGCCGATGGCGTAGCACAGCGCCGCCCGCGCCGTCGCCGCCGTCTTCTCGGCGCTGATGAGCGACAGCTCCTCCTGAGCGACCTGTACCTGGGCCTTGAGCAGGTCCGACCTCGACGCCGACCCGAGGTCGAACAGGCTCTCCGTCTTCCTCAGCTGCTCCTTCGCGAGCTCGAGCGCCTCGAGCTGCACGTCCCTGAGCTGCACCGACTTCAGGAGACCGTAGTAGGCCCGCCGTACGCCGAGGACGACCTCGCGCCGGGTCGCGTCGAGGGACGCCTCGGCCGAGGCGCGGCTGTGGCCGGCGCGAGAGATCGACGCGAAGGCCGAACCGTCGAACAGCGTCTGCGAGACCGAGACGCTGCCCGAGATTCCCGAGGTCGTCGTCTCACCGCCTCCCGCCACGGTCGTGCGATCGGAGTGCGAGAGCCCCGCGGACGCCCGCGGCAGCACGCCCGACCAGCTCGACATCGCGTCGGCCTTCGCTCCGGCCAGGCTTGCCTCGGATCGCGCGAGGGTCGTGTTGTTCGCAAGCGCGATCCCGACGCACTCGTCGAGGGTGTGCACCGTCGCCCGGGCGGATCCCGAGACGAGGACCACCGCGACGACAGCGACCGCGATCCGGGTCAGATTGGGCACCCTGTCACGACGCACGGAACATCCCTCCCCCCGGAAGGAAGGGCGCGAGGCACGTGAGCAGGAGCCACAGCCCCACCACGATGATCGCCGCCTTCCGAGGCGGCAGCCGGTAGGCCGCCGCGTAGCCGATGACGAGAACCGCGACAAGCCACACCGTGAAGATGTCGAACCCGGACAGGAAGCGGTACAGCCTGTCGGAGGGCTCCAGGTTCCGGAAGAAGAGCGTGGGGCCCGTCTCAACGAAGAGCGTCTTCCTCGCCGCCATGAGCGGGAGCTTGACGATGCTCGCGAGGGCGGAGATGACGATCGCGTACGAGAACACGGCGCGCGACCGCCTGAACGTGCCCTTGCCCCCCACGAGACCCATGAGCAGGTGCAGCAGCCCGGCGCCCACCAACACGAAGATGAGCGTCCCGACCGCCGCCGAGACCATGCCCATCGGCAGACCGACGGCGGTCCCCATGCGGATCGCCTGCTCCGCCTGTTCGGCCGTGCCTCCGCGTTCCATGACCGCCTCGCGGATGTGCCTCGCCTGTTCCGGCATCACGATGTTCGGGACCGTGTAGGCCGTGACGATCACGCTCGCGACGATCACGATGAGAACGGGGACCCACCAGCGCGATCCGTCCTTCGTCTTCGTGGCGTCCGCCGGGTCGGGGACGGACGCGGCCGCCGACACGGCAGCGAACGTGGCCCCCGGGTCCGTGAACACCCCCGCGATCGAGCTCCACACGCCCCTCGCCCCTGCCTCGGGCGCTCCCTGCCCTGCCTCAGCGTTGGCCACTGTGCGACCTTCCTTTCCGCGCGCGGACCCGCGCCGTCCCCGCAAGACAAAGGGGCAACGCGAGGGCCCGCGCTGCCCCTTGAGACTTCCCAACCCAGCGATGCGTTTCCCCAGGAACGACCGCGGCGCCGCGCCGCTCACGGCGCGGCGGACGCGGCATCATCCGCGCAGCGAGAATCTGATCGGTATGCTGATTCTCACCGGCACGGGGATGTCGCGCTGCTTCGCCGGCCTGAACTTCCACTTGTAGACGGCCTCCACGGCCGCCTGGTCAAGGCCCGGGACCGACTGGAGCACCGTGGCCTCGATGACGTTCCCGAACTCGTCCACGCCGACCAAGAGCACGACGACGCCCTCGAGCTCCGCCTGCCTGGCCATGTCCGGATAGACGGGCTTCACCTGCTTGACGACCTGCGGGGGCTCGTCGTATGCGGTGAAGAAGTCCGCACGTCGAGGCGCCGGCGGCAGCTCCGGCGGGGCCTCCACGTCGAGCTCCGTGGATGCGATGGTCTCGTCGGCACTCGCGTCGTCGCTCGGTGCGATCTCCGTCGGCACCTCCGGCTTCTGTTCCTCGGCCGGCGGCGGCGGGACCTCGAAGTTGTCCGGGACCGAGATCGCCTCGAACTGCGCCTTCTCGCGGAGCTGGTACGGCGCCGGCCGGAACTCGGGACCGAACACGAAGACGAGCACATGGACCGCCAGGGTGATCCCGAGCGCCGTCCTCAGCGCCCTGGGATAGTCGTTCTTGAACGCCTGCTCCGCCGTCATGTTCGCCGACAGGTAAGGACTCATCTCGTGCGCCTCTGATTCCCAGCGCGGCGGCACGCCGCCGCGCGCCCTAGCTCTCTTCGGGGATGGTCGTGAACGACACCCTCAGGGCCTGGGCGAGCTTCAGCCTCTCCATGGCGTCGTTCATGATCTTGTACGGCGTCTTCTCGTCCGCGTTGAAGGCGATGATGAGCATCGGGTTCTCGTCCATCTTTCTGATCAGGATGGGCTCGATGTCGCCCATGGTGACGATCAGGTCGTCAATGGAGATCGTGCCCGCCTGGTCGATCCAGATGTGCACGACCTTCTCCTTGGGGACCTTCTCGCCGGCCCGCGACCTCGGCATGGTGATCGCCAGACCCTCCTCGAGCTTGAAGATCGTCGTCACCATGAAGAACATGTTGAGCAGGAACGCGATGTCCGCGGTCGAGGCCGTCGGGATCTTCGCTCCGAGCCTGGCTTTCCGCTGGAAGTCCACTGAGCGTCCTCCCTGCCGCCTACTGGTACTCGATCATCTTGATCGATATTCGCCGCTCGCGAGAGACGCCCTCGTTGTCGAGCTGGTCGTACACGAGCATCATCTCGTCGAGCAGGTCGATCATCTTGCCGTACGGAGCGTCCGGGTGCGACGCCAGCAGGAGGATCAGCTTGTCGTTCGCGATCAGATCCTGTTTGGCCTGTCTCGCCACGTCCGCCAGCGGCGTCGGCGTCGTCGCCTTGCCGACGTAGTACTCCCCCGTCTTCGCCGTCACGATCTCCAGGACGTTCGACCGCGCCACTTCCTTGACCACGCCCGCGCTCGACGGGAGAATGAGCGGGAGCCCGATGTCGGGGAAGCTCGTGCTCACGATGAAGAAGATGAGCAGGAGGAAGGCGATGTCGCCCGTCGAGGCCTCCGGGATATCGGCAAGTTCGGACCTGCGGCGCTTTCGTTTCCGCATCGTTGTGCCTTCCCTCCGACCGGAGGCCTCGCCCCCGGGCCGGACAGCCCGACGGGGCTGCTATTCGTTGGCCGCGATGGAGTCCACGAGCTCGGCCGCGCTGTCTTCCATCTCCACGACGAACCTGTCGATCTGCTGCACGAACAGGTTGTGCGCGAGCTGCACCGGGATGGCGATCACGAGACCGGCCATCGTGGTGATCAGAGCTTCCGAGATGCCGGCCGCGACGAGCTTCGCGCTCACCTGCTCCGCCTGGGCGATCGCTTCGAACGCCGCGATCATGCCCGACACCGTGCCGAGGAACCCGACCATCGGCGCGAGGTTGGCGACGGTCGCGATGATCACGAGCCCTCGCTCGAGGAACGCCATCTCGATGACGCCGGCGCTCTCGATGGCCTTCTCGACTGCCGCAGGGCCCTTCTTCGACTGCAGAAGCCCGGCGTGCAGGATCTGAGGAATGGGGCCGCGCGTCTTCGCGCAGATCTCCAGCGCCTGGTCGCGCTTGCCCTGCTTGAGCGCTGCGACGACCTTCTCCATGAGGCCGCCGACGTTGGCCCGCGCCTTGTGAAGCGTGATGGCGCGCTCGACGATCAGGGTCACGCCGATGACGGACAGGACCAGCAGCCACCACATGAACCTGCCGCCCTTCACGAACCAGTCAACGAAGCCGCTGCTCATGAACCTCTGCCCGAACGTCTTCTCCGCCGGAGCAGGTTCCGGCTCCGCGGGAACCTCCGGGGCCGCCTGGGGCGCCACGGTGTCCGTGGGCGCCGCGGACGTGTCTGCAGACGTCGGCGCCGGGGCAGCCGTCTGGCCTGGCGTGGTGGGACTCGGCGGAACGCCGGGCGTCTGAGCGGAAAGCGGGGTCAGCGAACCGGCCACTGCCAGCGCGAGAAGCGCTGCCGGGATGACGAACACGGCTCTTCTCATCACTCTCTTCACTCCTCCCGTGACCGCGACCGGACTCGCCTTGGCGCCGGGCGCGGAGACCACGACCATGGTGCGATGACCGAACGACGAAAGATCGCCTCAGGATTCGTCTTCTCTCCACCTCCTGATGCGCCCGAAGCGGCGCGCATCTCGGAACGCGACGCATCGAGCCGCGCTGATTGTCATGCCCGCCGGCGCCGGAGACAGCGGTCTCCGGCGCCTCGGTTCCGGATTCTACATTCGGCGTGTCGACCTGTCAACGGTTTTGTCCGCGCGATCCGTGAGGCTCCGCGCACGCAGGCGGGGCCGCGACCGAGCCGGTTTTCGTGTTGACAGACCATAGGCCGCCTGTATAATGAGAAGTGCCCCCCCCCACCGAGGACTCCTCGTGGGGGCATTGAGCATCCGGTGTCGGTGCTGTCGGTCTGCGCGGCGTTGGATCGGGCCGACTCGAGGGCTCGGCTTCCCAGGTGTCTTGGAGGACAGCCATGAGGTTCTTGAAGCAGGCGGCAGGGCGAGCGTTCGCGGTGGTCCTGACGGGACTTCTGCTCGCCACCGTGTTCTCGGCCACCGGCTGCCGCAAGCAGGACAACGTGTTCGTGGACCGCAACCTGGCGCCCGACACACGGCTCACGAGCGCCCCTGCGCCCTACTCGCAGCAGAACTACCGGGTGCACATGCGCTGGATCGGGACCGACCCCGACGGCTACGTGGTCGGCTTCTACTTCGCGTGGGACGACACGACCCCCTCCAGCTGGATCTACACGTCGAGGAACGACAGCCTCTTCAAGGCCCTCATCGACACGGCGGGCGAGACCCGTCGTCACACGTTCTACGTGAGGGCCGTCGACAACGAGGGGAAGCTCGACCCGACCCCCGCCAGGATCAGGTTCGACGCATGGACGGCCCTGCCGAGGATCACCTCGCTCTACCGCGTCGGCGGTCCCAAGGACCCGAACGACCCGGGCTACGATCCGACGCGCAGGGACACCGTTCTCATGGGAAGCGATTGCGCGTTCGTGTGGAGCGGCTTTGACCCCGACGGCGACGTCGGCTCCCCGGTGCTGTTCAGCTGGCGGCTCGACTCCAACGAGCACACCCCCTGGGACCTCGGCACCGCGACCACGGTCGGCGGCATGGCGAGCGGCACGCACACCATGTACGTGAAGGCGAAGGACGAGACGGGCGCGGAGTGCTTCCCGTCAAGCTACAGGTTCGAGATGAACTTCGCCCCGGACAGCGACATCGTCTGGCCGATCGAGCCGTCGGGAACGCTGACGATCCCCGACAAGGACACGATCTGGTTCAGGTGGACGGCGCGCGACAAGGAGGAGGACCTCGGTCTCCACGGCGGCGTCAAGGAGGTCTGGATCGAGCTCGACGGTGCCGCATTCCTGAGGAAGTTCGTGTACACGGGGCCGCCCTATACGGGCGAGTGGTACTTCACGTCGCGTGCGCCCACGACGGACCCCCACTACATCGCGAGCTACAACGTCAATCCTCCGGCCGGCGGCAACCGTCCGCACGAGTTCCGGATCTACGCGAAGGACGTCGAGGACCGCGTGGAGACCACGAGCACGCTGGAGTTCGACCGCGAGGTCTACAGGTTCTCCTACAACTACCCGCCCACCACGACGATCCTCCATCCGGCGGACGGCGACACGCTGGACTCGAGCTTCACGATATCGTGGATCGGGAACGACGTGGACGGCACGGTGGAGAGCTACCAGTACGTGCTGGACCCGCGCATCAACGCGTGGTCCTGGAACCAGAGCACCAGCCGGACCTACACGGACGTGCCGCCCGGTGAGCATCTGTTCCGGGTGAAGGCGCGCGACAACTCGGACTGCTGGGAGCTCGGATATCAGGAAGTCACTTTCTACGTGAGGTAGCCGGGGCCGCGTGCGCTGGCCAATCGGGATCAGGAGGAGCGGCCGATCATGATGTGGGCCAAGAGAGCAGTCGCGATGACCCTGCTTGCCGGCGTTCTCGCCGCGGCGATGCTCGCCGGGTGCAGCAAGTTCGAACCGGGCACGCCGAGACCGAACATCCCGCCGGAGACCACGCTGTCCTTCGCGCCGGACCAGGGCGGCAGCGCCAGCTACCGGGTCAGGATGAACTGGTTCGGCTGGGACCCGGACGGCGAGGTGGCCTATTACTGGACAAAGTGGGACACGCTCGACTGGGTGAGGGTGGTGAGGACCGACAGCATCTTCTACCTCTCTGCCAACGCCGACGTGGACGCCCAGTTCGGCTACGAATACCACACGTTCTCGGTCAAGGCTGTTGACAATGTGGGCGCTGAAGATCCGACGCCCGAGGTCGTGTCGTTCACGGCGTTCACAGCGATCCCCGAGACGGAGATCACGATCGGGCCGGCCGCGCAGACCGGTCCCATGGTGTCATTCACGTGGACCGGCAGGGACCGTGACGGCATCATCGTCGGCTACGAGTGGCGGCTGTTCAAGTGGGTGAACAACGCGTGGACTCTGGTCGGGAACAGCGGCCCGCTGTCCGCCGACGTCGTGACCGCGGACTTCGGGCCGCTGTCGGGCAAGCACAGGTTCATCGTGTGGGCCATCGACGACGCCGGGGTCGCGGACCAGACACCGGCGGAGCGCATCTTCAACTGCATCGACGAGCTGGCCGGCGCGGTCCTGACCATCCAGTCGAGCGCGTTCGGGACGATGACGTTCCGCGGTCCCGTGTGGCGCGAGCAGTACAACCGTCCCACACCGATCTTCGCGGGCGAGCGGCTCGCGTTCATCTGGAGCGGGAACGCGGGCGACTACGGCGGCAGGATTCGAGGCTATCGACACGCGTACGACGACACCTCAGCCTGGCCCGCGTGGTCCATGTTCAACACGCGATTCCAGGTAGCGCCCACGCTCGGAAGGCACTCGCTGTACGTCAGCGTCCTCGACAACGCCAACGTGATGACGAGGGCCCGCGTGTACTTCGAGGTCGTCGAAGCCACTCTGAACGAGTACATCCTCGTCGTGGACGACTGGGACGCAAGCGAGGGGTCGCCGGCCTGGGGCACCGACGCGATGAGGTCGGCGTTCTACGACACGATCCTCGCGGGCTACGCGAGGGACCGCGTCGAGTGGGATCCGTGGCGTCACTTCGTAGAGGGTTCGCCCAACCAGCCTCCCGACGTGGATGCCTTGCGCGGAGCGTCGACATGCCTGTGGTACTCCGACGGGTCCATGCCGCCCTCGCAGTGTGCGTTGCAGAAGGCCTTCGCATCGTCGAAGTACAACGCGCTGGCCGGCTACGTTCGCGTGGGAGGCAACCTGATACTCGAGGGGCGTCAGAACATCGGCGCGATCATGAACAGGACCTACCCGACGGTCTACGTGGCGGACCGCGACACGACGGTGGCGGGGATGTTCGTCAAGAATACGCTTCGCATCCGCTCCGCGACGAGCAGCCAGGCCGGATCGAACCCGGGCTATCCGTCGGCGTACGGGTTCTGCTTCTACGGCGCCGTGCCGACCGACCCCGGGACGTTCACCCCGATGTACATCGACAGCCTTGGCAAGTACTGGGTCATGTACGGAAGGCCCCATCCCTACCGCCGGTGCGGGCTGGCGTACACGGAGAAGCTCGAGGTGAACCTCGGCATGGGCATCGTGCCCTTCAACATCGACTCCTTCCTCAACATGAACTTCGAAGGGCAGCCGTGCGGCGTGCTGTACCTCTCCGGTGACAACCGCGGCAACGTGGCCTACTTCAGCTTCCCCTTCTACTACATGAAGACCGCGCAGGTGAAGCCGGCCATCGACAAGTTGCTCCTGCTGTTCGGCGAGGAGAAGCTGCCGGGGCACTAGCGGGACAGGAAGGACCTGCGCAGCGCGACGCGCAGCGACGCGGCAGGCTGCAGCAGACGCGGACAGTCCCACTGCAGCGACGACGGCGCCCGGGAACCAGTCGGTCCCGGGCGTCGCTTCTTCCTCTCACGTTCACGTGGTGTGGTCTGGTGCGAGTGGCGACCGCCGCGGAGACGAACCGAGCGGTCGGGCCGCCGGCCTGCTAGAAGTGGAACGACACCCCGACCTTCTGCGACGGCTCGAGGTTCCCCATGTCAACGAAGGCGTAGTCGACACGAACCTCCGCCTCCTTGCTGCTCGGGAACCGCACGCCCGCCCCGAACGTCGCGCCTTCCTCATCGTAGCCGACGCGGTAGCCTGCTCTGCCGTAGACGAAGATCGGGCCCTTGTTGAACGTGTACTCGGCGCCCGCGTTCACCTTGCCCTCGCCGTCTGCCGGCAACTTGTAGTCCGCGGCCACGACGAGCCGATGGCGCACGACGTCGTAGAGCCGGATCGACGCACCGACGCGGTACGTCGCCGGGAGAGGGAACTCCTCGCCGAAGCCGGTCTCGGACCCCGTCCCGGCCCAGCGGTCCTTGGGACCGAGGTTGAGCGCCGCTGCGCCGAGCCTCAGGTTGCGAAACGGCGTGTCGTACAGAAGGCCCGCGTCGGCGTACACACCCTCGCAGAACGCCTCGGCCAGGTGGAGGTGATACCAGTGCAGGGTCGCGCCGGCCGAGATCCCGCCGCCGAAGTCCCAGCAGTAGGAGCCTCCGAGCGACATGTCGCCGGCGTCCACGGGGTCCAGGGCGCCGATGCCGAAGGGACTCTGCGGGTCGTAGTACTCGCTGAGCTCACGATAGGGACTGATCTGCATGACCGCCCAGCTGAATGCCATCGTGCCGGGGAGCGTGCTGTGCCGGAACCCGTAGGCCAGGTGCTGGTACGACACGCCCGCGGCCCATGTCGAGTTGTGGATGTGGATCTCGCTTCCCTCGAGCCTCGCGAGCCCGGCCGGGTTGTAGAAGACCGTCATGGCGTCGTCAGCGAGCCCGGTGAAGGCGCCACCCATGCCCATCTGTCTGGCCCCGCCCTCGACCTCAAGGAACGCCGCGAGATGCGTGCCCGCCCCGCCGGCCCACGCCGTCGGGGCAGCGCACAGCAGGAGGAAGATCGCGGCTCCGATCACGACCGATCTCAGCAAGTCCCCTCTCCTTTCGGCGCTCCGCGCGCGGGCACGGAGTGCGCGCTGCCCGCGCCGCCCTCCGCGAGGGCGACTAGAACTCGAACGTCACGCCGGCCCGGTGAACGCCACCGAGGTTGCCCATGTCCGAGAAGCTGTAGTCGAACGACGCCCGCCCGAGAGCGCCCAGGGTCACCTTCGCGCCGCCACCGGCGGTGAAGCTCTCTGCGTCGTAGTCGATCCGGTAGCCTGCGCGCAGGAAGTAGGTCCTGTTCAAGGAGTACTCGGCGCCCAGGTTGATCTTCTCCGAGGTGTCCGAGGGGTGCCTGAACTCGGCGGCCACAAGGACCTGTTGCCCGGGCGAGTCCAGGGCCAGCATGGAGACACCGAACTTGAAGCTTGTCGGCACCGGCACGGGCTCGTCGATGAAGGTGACCTCGGGACCCATGTTCTGGATGAGAAGACCGATCTTGAGGGACTGGAAGCCGGTGTCGTACAGCGTCCCGAAGTCCGCGACGACGCTGTCGACCGTGTAGTCACTGAGGCCCTCCACGCCCAGCACCGAGAGGTCGCCGAGACTCGAGTGGATCCACTTCAGCGTCCCGCCGGCCGAGAACCTGTCCGTGAAGACGCGGGTGTACGTCAGCCCGACCGCCATGTCGCTGCAGTCGAACTGCGCTCCCACGCCCTCGGGAACGTCCGCCGTTCTCACCGCCATCGGGTCCATCGAGAGCGTCGTCACGCTGACCCCGATGACGCCCGGGAGGAACGTCGGCTTCATGGCATACGCAACGAACTGGTGGGTGATGTCCGCCGGCCACGTCCCGTAGCTGAAGAGGACCGTCGGGCGCGTCACGCTCCGAAGCCCGGCAGGGTTCCAGAAGATCGACTCGACACCCTCGGTCGCCGCCACCACCGCCTCCCCCATCGCCACCCCCCTGGGGCCGGCGCCGATCTCGAGGAACTGGAATCCGACGGTGCCGACCTTCTCGAACATCTCGGTCGCCCATGCCGGCGCGGCTGCGGTGATCAAGGCCAGCAGCACGAGAAGCGCTCTCCTGATCAACGACGGTCCTCCTTCCATCCAGTGGCGTGTGCCGTGGGGGAACAGCGGCCCGGCGTCACTTGATGATCACGAACTTCCCGGTCTTCTGCCCGGCCGGCGAGTCAACCTGGTACAGGTACACGCCGCTCACGATGATCTGGTCGTTCCTGGACACGAGGTCCCAGCACGCGTCACCGCCCGTCAGCTCAGGATCGTAGCGGAAGTGGACGTTGTTCGCTCCCGAGGTCGTGACCAGCTCTCCTCCCAGCGTGTAGATGCGGACAATGGCCCCGCGCGGGAGGTTCTGGAAGCAGATCCTCTCGCCCGTCGGATCGGTCTCGTCCGGGTCGAGGTTCCACCTCGAGATGTACCTGTGGCGCACGTACGGGTTAGGAACGACGATCACCCCGTCCAGACTGGCGCTCGTCGCCGAGTGAGGCACGATGAGCGTCTTGTTCTGCGTATACTTGCCGAAGTGGTATCCCTCGGCCGTGCTGTCGTAGGCCGTCACCGAGTACCAGTAGGAGAACCCGTTCTTGACGAGCGAGTCCACGAAGCAGTACTTGCCGATCCCCTCGAGCCCGGTGTCCCACTGCAGAAGCTCCTCCCCGCCGTGGCTCTTGTCGATGTCCAGGACCAGCTGCCAGTCCCTGTCGCGGGGCTCCTGCGACTCCCGCGTCCAGCCGACCGCTTTCCAGATCTGGTACCCGTAGAAGTCCTTCACGCGCGTGAGGGGATCCGGGATCTCCTCGGGGTAGTCGTCCCACTCGATGCGGACGAACCGGTCGCCCGCCGTGATCTCCTGGTACGGCGGCGGCGGCGGCGTGTCGGCCACCCAGTGGATCGAGAGGCTCTCCGGCTGCCCGTCGCAGCGCGGGAAGGTCTGCGTGATCCCGTTGTACACCTGCTGCGCCGTGGCGGCGTTCTCGAGCATGCCCTGAAGGCCCAGCCCGAGCACGAAGGCGTACTGGAAGGACAGGGTGTCCCCCGGCAGGATCTCCATGAACGGCCCGGCGGACAGCATGAAACGCCAGTCGGCCGGGGGCGTCGCCCTTCGGTCGATGTTGACGAGCCACTCGTCCGGGTCGTCGGTGTCTCCGTCGAAGTCGTTGTCGATGCCGTCGTGCTGCGGGAAGTCCACCCGGCCGCGGAGCATCCGGTAACGCTCGACGTCGTTGTCCGGGTCCTCGGCGCCGCTCGACCAGATCTTGAAGGCGTGCACGCGGACCTCCGTCGGCGCCGGCGGCAGGGTGCCGGGCGGCACGCTGCGCGGGTCCACCGTCGGGTGCCCGAGGAACATGCACCCGATGTAGCCCTTGGCTTCGTTGCCGTCCGTGCCGTAGGGATCGTCGTACAGATAGCCCAGCGTGATGGCGAGCGTGTCGTTCAGCGCCGGGTTGTTCGGATTCGGCGAGACGAAGAGGGTATCGAGGAAGCCGCCCCGGTCGTCCTGCCAGTAGAGGAGGTCGTTGTTGTCAGGCCCGGCGTCGGCGTCGACCATGAAGCCAACGTAGGCCATCCGGATGGTGTCCCGCCCGATGTTGATGACCTTGAAGTCGATGCCCGCGAAGTCATCCGTCGTCGGGCTGGTCCACTGGTAGCTCTCCTGGATGACCCTGAGCCCCAGGCTCTTGTGCTGGTCGCCCGGGGATGCGTTGTCGTTGACGTCGTCCTCGTAGGTATCCTCGTACAGGCACCGGAACATCTGCTGCGAGATCGCGGCGTAGTCCTCGTCGATGAGCCCGTCGCCGTCGTTGTCTCGGGCGTCGTATGGGTCCTCGTCGAACCACTCGAAGGGCCGCTGGGCGTTGAAGATATGGTCGTTGCAGTCGCCGTCGTCGTCGTAGAGGCGGGTGCTGTTCGCGGCACCCTCCCAGGATTCGTAGATGGTCTCGAGGAGGTCCTGGCGGTTCGGACGGAACTCGACCTGGTACACCGCCGCCGAGACGAGCGTGTCACGGAGCCCCGTTTCGTGGTCGTTCACGATGCCGCCCACCCACAGGCCGGCGGCATAGATGTACTCGTGGTTGCTCCCGGCGGGCCACTCGCACGAGGGGTTGTTGAGGTCCACGCCGAACCGCCCGAAGAAGCTGAGGTTGCTGACGTGAAGCAGGACCTGCCCGACGCTGTGGTACCACCCATAGAGCGTGTACACCCTGGACTGCAGCGTGTTGAGCGTGGCCTCGTAGCGCTCCTGGTCGGAGTCGTCCATCCTGGCGCCGACGCGGCCCGGCATGCCGAGCAGGAGCGAGGTCAGACAGATGAGCAGGAGCGTTCCTGCCAGAAGGCGCCCCACCCGACCGGGAGCGCCTCCGTCAAGCCTTCCCCTCCAGCGGAGAACCATCAAGAACCTCCGTGCGGGAATCCCCCCACGCCCCGGCGCTGGGCGCCGGGCGCGCGGCCGTCCCAGAAGACCTCTACCAGTCGACCGCCACGCCGACGCGGATGCAGCGGCCCTCGGCGAACACGGACGGATCGTTGAGAGGCTCAAGCGTCTCGCGACCTGAGGCGTCGGTCTCGACGTACGCGCCGCCCAGATTGCCCGTCATCGTGTAGTACTCGGCGCCGTAGGTCCCGAGCCCGAGGACGTTCTTCTTGTCGAAGACGTTCAGCGCCTGGAAGAACAGCCTGAACTCCTCCCCGTACAGCCTGTACTTCTTGGTGCCCTTGATGTTGAGCATCTGGTGCGACGGGAGCCTGCCTGAGTTCACGCTCTCCGGGTCGATCTCCTTCTGACCGAGCACCACGGGCGTGTAGGGCGTCCCGCTTCCGTAGTTGTAGTCGAACGTGACCTCCCAGTTGCCCGGGTCGCTCACGAACAGGAACCCCGTGATCGTGTTGCGCTCGTCCCAGTTGAGAGGGATCTCCTTGAGCGGCTGCCGCGGGAGCCCGAGCGCCTCCGACCGCGCCCCCTGGTTCTCGTCCGAGCTCACGCCCGTCGCCCTCAGCCACGTGTAGGTGACGTTGCCCGAGAAGAAGTTCGAGAACCGCTTGTTCAGCTTGAACTCGATGCCCTTCACCGAGGCGTAGTCCTTGTTCACGTACGTGTAGACGTCGCCCACCGTCGGGTCGCGCTCGTACTTCTCGGTCGCCAGCAGACCGAAGATGTCCTTGTAGAAGCCCGTGATGTCCATCGCCACGTTCTGCGTGAACTGGTGCTCGGCGCCGAACTGGTAGGACGTCGTCACCTCCGGCTCGAGACCCGAGTACCCGACCACCCTTCCCGCGGAGGCCTTCTCAAGATCCTCGCCCGCCGCGTAGTAGGCGGTCAGGTGCGGCATCTGGTAGAACCGCCCGTAATGGAAGTGAAGGGCCTGTCGCTCCGAGATGGGGTGCGCGATGCCGACGCGCGGGCTCACGACCGCCTTGATCCTCTCGCGCCAGATCCCGCTCTCGCCGATCCCCGCCGCGGGGCCCGGATCAGCCCAGTCGAGCCTGAGCCCGCCCCTGACGATCATGCCCTCGTAGCGCATCCTGTCCTGCAGGTAGAGGGCACCGTGCGCCGGGAAGCCCGTGTAGATGTTGTGCTGGTTGCGCTCGTTCGTGTCCAGTGCGCGGTCCCAGTCGAAGAACCTGAAGCCCTCCCGCAGCGTGTCGCCCGCGGACGGGATCAGGCTTCCCAGCGAGAGCTGCTTCACGTCGAGCTCGTGATAGACGAACTCGAGCCCCGCCTTCGCCTGGTGCGTGTCGCTGCGCTGGTTCGTGATGTCCGTCTTGAACGTGGTCGTGCTCGTCTGCTCGCGCTGCCAAGCGAGGTTGTCGCCCCACGTTCTGTAGTAGCCTGGCTCGAGGTTGAGGTCGTTGTCGGAGTCCCTGTCCAGGGTCCGCTTGCCTCCGACGTAGGCCTGCCACCAGTAGTCGTTCGGGTCCTCGTACCTCCAGTACCGCTCGTCCGAGTCGAAGCGTGCGAGCTTGACCGTGTAGAACGTCGTCGCGCTCACGTTGTCGCGCCAGACGAGCTTCTGCGTGGAGAACGCCGTGCGCTGCGTGGGCGTGTGATCCGCCGCATTGTAGTACCGGTAGGTGGAGTCGAGCCGCGCGTGCGACCAGTCCACGCGCTCCTGCGACCAGTAGCCGGTTCTCGAGTAGCTGTGGAAGTAGAAGTCGTTCATGGAGCTGGAGTAGAGGAACTCCCCGGTCAGCTTGCGCGTCGGCGACGCGATGTACGAGATCTTCGCCTGGCCCGACCCCATCATGTTCTGACGGTCGCGCACCCTGAGCCCGAAGAGCTTCCCGTAGATGTCGCGCGTCTCGCGGGTCCTCGACGACGGGAGGTACGTGTCGGTGAAGCGCCCCTCCCCGGAGACGTAGTAGCGCAGGTTCTCCGAGAACAGCGGCCCGCCGAGTCCGAACTGCAGGTTGTCGTAGTTGTTGTACGTCTTCTCGGGCGCCCCGTAGTCGTCGGTCGTGTAGGTGATCTCGCCGGAGAAGTCCCTGCCGCCCTCTCGCGTCTGCAGGTTGATGACGCCGGACTGCACGTTTCCGTACTCGGCGTCGAACCCGCCCGACAGGAGCTCGAACTCGGACAGCGACGAAAGGCTCACCTCGAGGTTGCCTGTGCCGCTCGCGGCATCCGTGATCGCGATGCCGTCAACGTACATCTTCACTTCGCTCGCCCGTCCGCCCCTGACGTGGATCTGCCCCCCGTGAAGCACGACGCCCGGCTGCGTCGCGATCGCCTCCTCGACCGTGCTGATCGAGCGGATCTTCACCTCTTCCTGCCCCATCCGCCGCGCCGTCGAGGTCTTCTCCGTCTCGATCATGGGCCGCTCGGCCTCGACGAGCACCTCGTCGGCCTGGAGCACGTCGGACTTGAGGCTGAAGTTCACCTGCTCGGTTCTGTTCGCCGTCACGGTCACGGAGTCGGAGCGCTTGGTCGCGTAGCCCATGTAGGACGCCTGGACCACGTAGCTCCCCGCCGGCACGAAGTCGATGACGTACTCGCCGTTCTGGTTCGTGATGTTCCCGTAGGGCGTCCCCAGGACTGAGACGTTGGCGAAGGCCAGGGGTTTGCCGGTGTCCGCGTCCGTGACGCGGCCCGCGATCTTGCCGGTCGGCCCCTGAGCCGTGGCGGTCACCGCGAGCATTGCGATCACGAGCAACACCGCCACCATGCCCACGCCGCGCGCATGAGACAACGATGTCAAGCTTGCCGCCTTCATGGTTTCCCCAATCTCCCCGCGGCTGTATGACAAGAAAATGGCCGCCGCGTCGCCCCGGCGGGGCGAGGGGTCGGTCGCTCTTCCCTCCACCTCCGCATCGTACATCCCGTTGTTGCCCCTGTCAACTGCCTTTTTCCCAGTCTAACGCCGTATCGCGTATCGTCTTGCGAGCTCCGACGCGAGCGACTGCTCGGCACTCGTGAGGGACCCCTCAGCCAGCTTCACGCCCCACGCCGCCTCGAACCCGCGGCGCATCGCGTCGGCCACCGCGTCGAAGCCGACGGGACGGCCGACCGCGCTCTCGAGCGTCGTCGTCCTCTCGACGAGCGAGCGCCTCACCGCGGCCCGCTCCTCCCCCGTGAGCGACGCAAGGAGCTCGGCCAGGTCGGCGTGCCGCATGTCCATGAGCACGGAGCCGTGCTGCAGAACCGCCCGTCCCGCGCGGCGCTGCGCGCTCCCCACGAGCTTGCGGCGCCCCAGCACCACTTCGTAGCGCCCCGAACTCACGAAACAGGGCGGGCTTGCGCCGCCGCGCCGCAGGCCCGGGTCGGTCCCGGTCTCCTCCAGGGACGCCCTTACGCCGAGGAGCGACAGGCCGGCCACGATGGCCTCGCCGATGACCCGGTAGGTCTCCCTGATGGAGCGCCCGAGCGGGGGCGTCCCCGACGGACCCACCACCGAGTAGGTGAGCTCGCCGGCGTGGAACACCGCGCGCCCGCCGGTCGGTCGTCTCACGACGCCGACGCCCGCCCGGTCGCACGCCGCGAGGTCGAGCTCCGCCGCAGGATCCTGCGAGTGCCCGAGCGAGACGGTCGGCGGCGACCAGCCGAACACGCGCACGGTCGGGGGCGACGCTCCGCGGCCCGCGCCGATGAGAAGCGCTTCGTCCAGCGCCATGTTCGTGGCGCCGTCGCGCAGTCCCGTGTTGAGGAAGCGCCAGACGGGCATGACCTTCGGGATCGCTCGCCGCCGTTCGCGGCCGGGGGGGCCGGTCGCCGGGTCACAGGGCGCGGGACCGCTACTGCATCAGGTGGAGCCAGTCCCGCAGAAGGAACGTCATGCGCCCGATGAGAAGCGACACGCGTCCCATCACGGTGTAGCCGAACGAAGCACCGAACGCGACCATGAGGAACCAGATGCCCAACCGCGCCGCCGCGCCGACGGGGCCGCGGTGCTCCTTCGAGAAGAAGAAGTAGATGAGCGTCGCGATCACGCCGACGATGGCCGCCGCGTTGAGCGCGATGACGAGCCCCCCGCCGCTCGTGAGCGGGGTCGTCACCGTCGCGTGGATCTGCGCCACGAGGTCGCCCTGCGCGAAGCCGGTCGTGTTGACGGCGGCGTACATCCCCACGACGAATCCCAGCGACCACCGCGAGAGCCACGAGAGCTTCGGGAAGAAGCGAAGCAGCATGAACGCCGCCAGCACGCCAGGGAACACGCGGTACCAGAGCACCGGCTGCCCCTCGGGAGGGAAGAAGAGAGGCACGAAGAGCTTCGGCACGAGCGTGTTGTGGTAGAGGATCGCGAGCCAGTAGGCGGCCCCGACGCCCACGAACAGGCTCTCCGCGAACCGGTACACGGGGTTGTCCTTGTACAAGAAGCTGTAGATGGCGAGCGTGAGCAGCCCCGCGACCCACGTCCCCCACACGGCCGACGGCGGCGTCCCCGGAGCGCCCGTGAAGAGCTCTTGAAGCCAGTTCACGCTGTCACCTCGCGCTGTGCCGCGCCGCCCCGCGCCCGCTGGGCGCGCCGCTCCGCGAAGTAGGCCACGTTGCCGAGCAGAATGAAGAACACGATGAGCGCGTGGACGATGGACTGCGCGTCCATGCCGCGCACGGCGTCGCCGGGCGCGTCGACGAGCATCTCGTACTCGGCGGCGCCCTTGAGCCCGCCCAGAAGCCCGACGAGCTGACCGCTTTGCACGTACGGGTAGAACGGAGGGGCCGCCACGGCCGTCGTCCCCGACGCCAGACGGACGCGGTACCTCCCCTGCACCTGCTGGACCCACTCCCGGGTGCCCGGCGTCCCGGACGAGACGTTCATGACGAGCGCGATGTCATCGAAGTTCGTGACCTCGCGCATGAGGGGAAGGCCGGCGACCGGCGTCCCGTAGTAGTCCTGCGGGAACGTGTTGGGGATGCTTGCGCCCATCCCGAGGAGCGTCACCGTCCCTCCCGCCATGTACCCGAGGTTGACGAAGTCCACGCCGTAGGTCTTCCCGAACTCCGCGGCCAGCGGAGCCAGCGCGTCCTCGATGAGCGGAGGCGAGTTGGCCCAGAGGCTGGTCGTCACGATCTTGAGATCGCGGCGGAACGCGTGGCGCACGAAGGAGATGACCATCGGCTGCAGCTCGGGCATCGTGTCGGGACTGTAGTCCCCGGCGAGCATCACGATCGAGCCCGGCGGGACGGCCTCGACGGCCTCGTAGAGCCGCTGGACCGGCGGCGTGACGTCCATCGGCAGGCGCATCGGGCGGAGGAGCGGCCACGCCACGACGACGAAGATCAGGGTGAAGATCACGCGCCTGTCGATCTGCCTGAGGTCGAAGCCCGCCACCGTCACTTCTCCCCGCCGAGATAGGACCGCTCGATGCCCAGGATGATCCGAAGGCCCATCGCCATCACTCCAAGCGCCGCCCCCATGAGGATCCCGCGGAACGCCGCCATGTTCGGATACGTCATGATCGCCTCGGTCAGCCACGGAAGCGTGGCCTTCTCAGGCAGGCCCTTCGTGAGGAGCTGCCCGAGCGGCACGCGGCCGAGCATGACGACGATCGCCGAGATGAGAAGGAGGCTCGCCTCGGGCGAGCGCAGGCGGAACGCCCTGTAGGCGGCCGACGCGATGAAGAACGCCAGGAGCGAGAACATGGTGCCCTGCAGCGGAACGTCCATGTTCAGGTACATCCAGTTGAAGTAGCTGCCCTGGGCGATGGACCCCACGAGCGGGTTGGGCCCCAGCTTCGCGCCCGGCCACATGCCGAACCACAGCATCACCGCCATGACCGAAAGGCAGACGAGGCTGAACCCCCAGCCGGACTGCCTCCGCGCGATCTTCTTCGAGTGGACCCTGATGAGATTCCCGATGCCGAGCAGGATCGAGGCCGCGATGACGATCGTGCCCCACTGCTTGAGCTCCTCGCCGGCGGCGGAAACGCGGTGGTGCGGGACGAAGAAGTCCACGAGCATGAACATGCCCGCGAGAAAGGTGATCGCCAGCGGGATCTCTCGCCTCATTGCGCGCCTCGTCGGCCTCGCCCGGCCGCTCACCCGGAGGGGTCGCGACCCGGCCTACTGCGTGAAGAACCACCGCCCGAACTGCGGCACCCCGAGAGCGGTGAGCACGACGCCTGCGACGATGATGCAGATCGTGATCACCTTCATCCAGTCGGAGCCCTTAAGCCCCCCGAGGAGCTTCGGCTCGCGGGACAGATACGCGCTCGCCGCGTAGAGCTCCTCACCGAGCAGCGTGTAGTCGCACGCCGTCACGAAGAACGGAAGCTGCGACACGTTTGCGGTGCCGGCGACCTGGATCGCCTTCGTCTCGAAGCCCGTCTCGGCGAAGAGGAGCGACTCGGCCCAGAACGCGCCGAGGTACAGGTTCGCCGCGGGGCGCTCGCGCATCATGATGCCGCTCACCGCCCCGGCGAACGCGAACTGCGCGTCGGAGAGGTAGCGGATGTTGTCGGGGTTGTAGTTGTCCGGATGCCCCGCCTCGGCGTAGGCCTCCTTGACGACCTCTTCGGCCGCCGACATGACGACCGACCTGGCCGTGGGCACGATGAGCGGGGTCTCGTACTCGGCGGCGATCTTCGCGACGTGCGAGAGGATGGTCAGGCTCGCGATGGTCTGGATGTCGTCGATCTCCCCGATGCCGGGGACGTACAGGACCGGCCGCCCCATCTCCGTCGCGCGCCCGACCGCCTCCTCGACGGCGTTCAAGCCAGGGATGCGCCGCACGAAGAGGTTCGTGCCGCGCGCCGCAAGGCGGGTGAACCAGATGACCATGGCGAAGAAGGCGAGCGACAGTACGAGCACGGGAAGACGCGAGGTCTGGAACAGGTTGATGCGCCCGACGGCCGGACCGGCGGTGGCGGCCGGGGACGACAGCGCGCCGTCGAACGCCTCCACGCGGTAGTAGTAGGCGACCCCCGGCGTCACGCCCGTGTCCACGTGCGCGGCCGTCCCGGGCTCGAGCGTCGCGACGAGCTCGCCCTGCTCGTCGGGCGCCTGCGAGCGCCATACGCGATACTCGAGCACGCTCAGGGCGCCTGCGCCGTCGTCGGCCGAGAGGCACCACGAGAGCTCGATCTTGTCGCCCCTGTCGTTGTTGTCCAGGTAGTCGCGGGCCTGCAGCCCCGTCACCGCCGCGGGAGCGGCCGTCTCCCGGACCACCTCGGAGAGAGGCGCGTCCGCCGCTCGTCCCGCCGGCGGGAACAGCGCGAGCAGGACCGAGACCGAGAGCGAGAGCGCCGGCAGGAGAGCGCGCATCCTCACGTTGTTCCTTCTTGGGGGGCTGCTCTCGCGGGAGACTCCGCCCCGCGCCTCACGGTCCGGTCGCCGCGCCGCCGGTCAGACGATGCGCAGCCAGTCGTGCAGCAGGAAGTTCATCCGGCCGATCAGGAGCGACACGCGCGACATCACGGTGTAGCCGAACGACGCGCCGAACCCGACCATGATGAACACGATGCCGATCCGCGCGAGGCCGCCCAGGACGCCCTTGTGCTTGAGGGAGAAGAAGAAGTACGTGAGCGTGCCGAGGAGCCCCACGACCAGGAGGAGATTCGTCCACCCTTGCCCCGTGTGCAGCGCGTGGACCGGAAGCGCCCCGCCGCGGATCTGATCGAGGACGCGGGCCTGCATGACCGGCGCGATCCCCAGTCCCGAGTACCCGCCGACGTAGATGCCGAGGGCCCAGCGACTCACCCACCCGATCTTGGGGAAGAACCTGGCATACAGGATGAGGCCCAGAAGACCCGGGATCAGCGCCATCCACCAGTCCACGCCCCCAAGCAAGATCGCGTCACCGCCGATGCGCAGGCGGAACACGGGCGACACGACGGTGGGGTCAATGAAGTTGTAGTAGTAGATGACGAGGTAGTACCCGGCCGACACGCCGACGACGAGATGCTCGGCGAACTTGTAGAAGGGGTTGTCCTTGTAGAGGAAGCTGTACACGGCGATCGTGAGCAGCGCCGCGAGCGTCGTGCCGATCAGCGTCATGTTCATGTCAGGCCTCCGCGGTCCGGGACCCCACCCGGGCCGCTGTCCTCGGGTCGGCGGCTAGGCTGCCGCGTCGCCTCCCGCGGTCTCCGGCGCGCGCTTCCTCGATCCGAAGTAGGCGATGTTCCCGACCACGATGAGCACGATGATCAGGATGTGGATGACGGACTGGCTGTCCATGCCCCTCACGCCCGCGTCGTGCCGGTCAATGAGCGTCTCGTACTCCGCCGCGCCGCGCATGCCGCCCAGCATGCCGACGAGCTGCCCCGTGTCGAGGAACGGATAGTAGTCGGTCGCCATGACCGCCGTCACGCCCGCGCCGATCTGCGCGTCGTAGGGTTGGTGCGCGTAGATGACCCACGCCTCGACCACGGCGGTCCCCGAGAGCGTGATCAGGAGCGGGATCTGGTCGTAGTTGCGGATCCCCTCCATCATCGGGACCTCGGAGAGCGGCGTGCCGTAGGCGTCCTCGGGGAAGACGTTCCGGATGTTGATGCCCATGCCGAGCACGACGGCCGAGATGCCGGGCTGGAAGCCGAGGAAGACGTAGTCCTTGTGCCGCTCCTTCCCGAACTCCGCCGCGACCGCCTCGAGAGCGCGCTCGGCGAGGCCGTAGCCCGCCGGGTCGAGCGTCAGCACGGCCACGCGGATGTCCTTGGAGAACGCGTGGCGGAGGATCGCGAGCGCCATCGGGTCGAGCTCGGGCACCGTGGACGGCGAGTAGTCGATCGAAATGAAGAGCGGCTCTCCGTTCGGCGGGATGGCGTCCACGGCGTTGTAGAGGTCCTGCACGGGCTTCGTGATGACGATGGGAAGCCCCATCGGCCAGATGAACGGGGCGAGCACGGCGATGAGGATCGCGAGGAAGATCCACCGCCTGTCGATCTGGAGGAACTTGCCGAGCCTGTTCATCGAGACCTCCGCGCGTGCCGCCGGCGACGCGCCGTGCCTAGTCCGTGCCGCCCATCCACGCGCGCTCGATGCCGAGCATGATCTTGAGCGCCGTCGCCATCATCCCGAGCCCGACGCCGATCATGATGCCCCGCTTCGACGCCATGTTGGGGACGTTCAGGATCCAGTCGGTGGCGGCGGGGATGGAGCGGTGGAGGAGATCGCCGACCGGCACGCGGCCCAGCATCACGATGGTCGCGGCAAGGAGAAGGAGCGTCGCCTCGAGCGTCCTCGCGCGGAACGCGCGGAACGCGGCGGACGCGATGTAGAACGCGAGGAGCGAGAACATCGTGCCCTCAATGGGCACCTGCACGTTCTGGAACATGAAGTCGAACGGCGACCCGGGGGCCCTGCCCTTGAACCCGAACCCGACCATGAGCCCGAGACCCACGAAGAGCACCCAGCTGTAGCCTCGACCGGCCACCTTGTGACCGATCTTGTGGGCGTGGAGCCTCACGAGGCTCACCGTGCCGATGAGGAACGCGAACGCGAGCAGCGTCTGGAGCCACGCGAGAAGACGCTCGTACCACGCCTGCACGGAGGGGTGCGGGATGAAGTACTGGATGGCCATGAAGACGCCGGCGATGAAGCACAGCGCAAGCGGCACGTGTCGTCGCATGCTGTCAGGCCCCCTGTCCGAGCTCGTCGCCCGCTAGGCGTTGACGAGCACCCGCGCCACGAAGTCCCACGGGATCACCCCGAGCGCGGCCAGCGTCGCGGAGATCGCCCCGAGGACGATCGCAAGGCCGATCGCCGCTTTGGTCATGTCCTGGCCCTTGAGCCCCCCGAGAAGGACGGGCTCTCGCGAGAGGTACGCGCTCGCCGCGTACAGCTCCTCCCCGATGAGCGTGTAGTCGCACGACGTGATGAAGAACGGAAGCTGCGTGACGGCGTCCGTGCCCGCGATCTGGATCGAGCCGACGGACGCGCCCGTCTCCGCGAGCACGAGCGACTCGGCGTAGAACATGCCCATGTAGAGGATCGTCGCCGGGCGCTGGCGCACCATGATGCCGCTCACCCCCGCGACGTAGGCGAACTGGCTTCGCGTGAGATAGAAGACGTCGTCCTCGTTGTACGCGTCGACGCGGCCGACCTTGGCGTAGGCTTCCTTCACGACCTCCTGCTCGACGGCCATCACGATCGGGTCGGCGCACGGCACGATGAGGCGCGTGTTGTACTCCGCCGTCTTCTTCGCGACCTCGCCCAGGATGTTCACCGCGGCGATGGTGGCCACGTCGGAGATCGTCGAGAGGCCCGAGATGAACAGGATCGGCTTGCCCATCTCGGTCGCGCGGCCGACGGCGTCGTCCATGTGGTCGAGACCGGCCAGCCTTCTGATGAAGAGGTCCTTCCCCGCCTTCGCCGCGCGCACGAAGTACACGATGGCGACGACGAACCCGAGCGACGCGATGAGGACGGTGATGCGGCCTCGGTGGAACCACTGAGGGAGCGCCTCGACGGGACCGAACGAGGCGGAGAAGACCTCCCGTTCGCCATCGGAGACGGCCACGCGGTAGTGGAGCGGCGTCCCGTCCGGGGCCGCGCTGTCGCGGAAGCGGCTGACTCCCGGCGCGACGAGCCCCACCGGGGCGAACCCGGTGTCGGGATGGGCGGAACGGTAGATCCTGTAGCAGAGGACGCGTCCTTCGGCGTCGTCCGGCGAGAGGTCCCACGAGACGTCCACGGACCCGCCGCGGTCGTCCGGCGAATCGACGGCCAGAACGCCGGCGGGAGGCGCGATCGCGGCGACGGGCGCCGGCGCCTCCGGCTCCTGGGCTGGCAGCGCCGCCGGGAACAACAAGAGGGCCGCAAGCGTCGCCGTGACGATCGTCGGCCCTCCGACCGGTCGGGTTCGCCGCGAGAACCCTGTGGCACCGCGCATTGAGCACTCCTTCCGGAGCCGCCGCACCGACCCCGGCGCGCCGACCGCGCGCCCGCAGAACACGCCCGCGAGGCTACCAGCCGCTCCGGGGGCTGTCAAGCGGAATGTCCCCCCGCGCGGCCGCCCTCACCTCTCGATCATCTCCACGTTCGCGCGCGGCAGCATGGCCTCGCTGCCGTCGTCAAAGCGCACCCTGAGGACGCGGACCTTCGACTCGGACTCCATCACCTGGAGTTCGTTGGGAAGGTCCGTGACGGAGCCGAGCCGCCCGAAGTGCGGCTCGCGGATGACGCGGATGACACTGCCCGGCTCGAGACCGCCGCCGTGGCCCGCGACCGCGTCGGCCGCCGACGCCTTGTCGTCGGGCATGGGAATGACGATCTCCGGGCGGATGACGCCGGCGCGGATCTGCGTGGCCCCGTTGATCGACGCCTTCCGGCCCTCCCGCGACGTGAGGAGCTCGAAGGTGGATCCGGCCATCGCGATCTCGCCGAAGCCCTCCGTGAGGACGAGGGTCGTCGCGATGTCCTCCGAACCCGTGATGGCCACGCCGAGGTCCTTCCCGAGGAGCCTCCTGAGGTCCGGGTCGTCGAAGCCGCCGACCACGATGCCGCTCACGCCGATCTGCATGGCCTTCTGCAGCGCCCCCCACGTGATGTGCGAGCCGCCGACGGCGATCTTCCCCTTGAGGGACGCGTCGATGCGCCCCTCGTCGATGACGTCGCCCGGGCCCGCAACGATGACCTTGATCTCCCCCGTCCGCTCCCCGCCCACGCCGAAGATGCCCTGGACGAACGTCCCGAACGCCTCGACGACGGCGCCCTCACCGGGAAGCACGTCCACGACCTCTCCGTCGACGTAGGCGTCGACCTCGATGGGCGTCGGAGGCTCGCGGAGGATGACCTGCCCCGTCACCGTCGAGAGGCTCTCCATGGTCCCGTCGCACGGCGACGGCACCTGCGACTTGAACAGGCCGAAGAACCCCTTCGTCGTCGCGATCGGCTCGCCCTTCTTCACGGGGTCGCCGTCCTTCTTGACCATCACGGACGGCAGGTCCTCGGGCGGAAGCCCGAGCTTGCTCGCGACGTTGATGAGCTGCACGGCCCCCGGCAGATGCGTCCGGGCGACGACCGCGTCCGCCGTCACGCGGTCGCCCTTCTTCGCGAGCACCTCGCCCTTGATGGGCAGGCGCCGCGCCTTGCGGACGACCGTGAGCGCCGCGACTCTCAGTCCGGGTGTGTATGCGTGCGCCATGACGGGATCTCCTCGCGTGACCTCAGATCTCGGGATAGGCGTTGAAGGCCCTCGACCACTTCACGAGCTTCTCGACCCTCTGGTGCTCGTCGGACGGGAGCTTAAACGGCCGTCCCCGCGTGTCCAGCATGAGCCCGACGACGCCGCCGGTGAGCGTCGCCTCGACGACGCGGCCCGGGCCCGCGCCCACGTCGAACCCACGCGACGGCGTGAGCTTCACGCTCGCGCTCTCGCCGGCGGCCAGCGGGATCACGCGCATCTCGCCGAACGGCACGTCGTCCGCGATCGTTCGGCCGCCCGGGAGGGTGCCCTCGATCCGGAGACAGCTCTTCCCTTCCTGCGTCGCGCCCACCGGCGCCACGAGCGTGCCGAGATGAATGAGGCAGTCCTTCTCGAAGACCTCGGTCGCGGCCTTCTCGTGCACCTCGGCGAGCACACCGAGCTGCGGCATCATGAAGATCGAGTCCACGGCCAGCCTGGTGACGCCCTCGGGCATGAACCCGTCGATCAGCATCATGGCCGCCTGCTGGCGCCGAGGCGCGTGCGAGAGCACGCCGCCCGATCCGACGAGAAGGTCCAGGTCCATCATGTTGACGAGCGTCCCGCCCGAGGCGCTCTGGTTGAAGGCGTCCGAAATCGTGCGCTCCTGCTGCACGCCCTTCAGGCTCACGGCGAACGACTTGTGCTGCTCGAACGCGAGGCGGAGCGCCTCCCTCGCGATGGCCTGCTCGACCTTGAGGTCCTCGAGCGTCTGCGGCACCGTCGTGGGACGGATCATCTTGTTCTTGATGCGGTTCCTCACCTCGAGCTCGGGCAGCCTAAACGGCACCCACCGCATCACGTTGTCCACGCCGGTCTCCGCCAGCACGTTCGAGACCGAGTAGCTCATGCCGAGGTTCGCCGAGACCGTCCTGTTGAACGTGTTCTCGAAGACCGAGAACACGTCCGTGGTGGCGCCGCCGATGTCCACGCCCACCACCTCGATGTTCTGCCGCTTCGCGATGGTCTCGATGATCGAACCGACCGCGCCCGGCGTCGGCATGATGGGCGCGTCGGTCCACTCCATGAGTCTGTCGTAGCCCGGCGCCTGGGCCATGACGTGCTCCATGAAGAGGTCGTGGATCTTCTCGCGCGCGGGGCCGAGGTTCTCGCGCTCGAGGACGGGCCGCAGGTTCTCCACCTGGAAGAGCGACGTCTTCTGCTCGAGCAGCTTCGCGACCTCCGGCCGCGCGTCTTTGTTGCCGGCGTAGATGACGGGAAGCTTGAAGCCGAGACCGAGCCTCGGCCTCGGGTCGGCCGCCGAGATGATCTGCCCCAGCTCGACGACGTGCGTGACGGTCCCGCCGTCGATGCCGCCGGACAGGAGGATCATGTCGGGGCGGAGGTGGCGGATGCGCTCGATCTGCTGGTGCGGCAGGCGGCCGTCGTTCGACGCGAGGACGTCCATCACGATCGCGCCCGCCCCCAGCGCGGCGCGCTCGGCGCTCTCGGCGGTCATGCTCTTCACCACCCCGGCCACCATCATCTGGAGCCCGCCGCCGGCGCTCGACGTCGAGAGGTAGATGTCCACGCCGCGGTCGCCGCCGTCGTTCGGATGGACGATCGACTCGCCGTCGAGGACCGTGTGGCCCGACAGCTCCTCGACCTCGCGGATCGCGTTCAGGACCCCCCTCGTCACGTCCTCGAACGGCGCCTCGACGGTGGTCGGCGCCTCGCCGCGCACGATGAGGCGATACTCGCCGTCCACGAGCTTGATGAGGATCGCCTTGGTGGTGGTGCTCCCGCAGTCCGTGGCGACGATCGCCCGGATGTTCTCAAGCGTGCCCATCGTGACCTTCCTCGGACTTGCCCCTCGCCCGCTTCGCCTCCCTGCGCCGCTTCCTCTCCTCGCGGGCCTTCCCCTGCCGGGCCCCGTCGAGCTCCTCGATCCTGCGGAGGAGGTACTCCAGGTTCTCCCTGTCCTCGAGGATCGCGACGACCTTGTCGTAGCTCTTGAAGTCGAACACCGACTGCACGATCGGCTGGAAGAACACGAGCGCCTGGTTCCCCAAGAACGAGATCGGCTTCACCGACTCGAGGAACAGGATGGCAGGCGCCGCCATGCGGCGCTCGACGACCGCCGCCGCGAACCGGTCCATGAGCGCCTCACGCTCGGCCCGCGTCGCCTCGTCCGCCCCGCCCCTCATCGCCCACATGCTCGCCATCGTTCTCCGGCCGCGGCATCCGCCGCTCGACGAACGCCACGACCTCCTCGCGGTTCCCGTGGAACTGCAGCGAAAGCCCCCTGAACCGCTCGAGCCTCGACCGCCCGGGGAAGGGCGACAGGAGCAGCCCTTCCCGATCGACGAGAAAGCTCCGGAACTCCGACCAGGCCTTCTCCTTCCTCGCGACGAGGCCCGTGACGGCGACCTTCTCGTCGCTCAGCGCGTACCGCGTCGGAAGGAAGAAGCTCGCGACCTGTCCCCACACGAGCAGCACGGCCAGCACGGTGAAGTGGCCCGCGTGGAACGCGCTCTGCACGAACCAACCGAGAAGCGCGAGAAACCCCAGCGCCAGGGCCGCGCGGACCGGGCTCCTCCTCGCGGGCCACGCCGTCCAGCGGAGCTCGGCCACGGGCTACCGCTCCCTCCACGCGACGTCGAGGTCCTTCGCGGCGCGCGCCTCGTCCAGACGGGACACCGGCGTGTTCTCCGGCGCCGCGGTCACGGACTCCGGGGCCCCGGCGGCCGCCTCGGCGATCTCGATCATCGCGTCGGCGAACGCGTCGAGCGAGGCCCTGCTCTCGGTCTCCGTCGGCTCGATCATGAGGGCCTCCTTCACGATGAGCGGGAAGTAGACCGTCGGCGCGTGGAGGCCGTGGTCGAGGAGCCTCTTCGCGATGTCCAGGGCCCTGACGCCCTTCTCCTTCTGTCGGGACGCGGACAGCACGAACTCGTGCTGGCAGTGCCCACTGTACGGGAGCTCGTAGTGCGGCGCAAGACGCGCCTGCAGGTAGTTGGCGTTCAGCACGGCGTTCTCGGCGACGCGGCGGAGCCCCTCCGGCCCCAGCGTGAGGATGTAGGCGTACGCCTTCACCGCCACGAGGAAGTTCCCGAAGGCGCTCTGGACCTTCCCGATCGACTGAGGAAGGTCGTGGTCGAGGTAGTACTCCAGTCCCCGCGACCTGGCCTCGTCGCGGCGGGGCATCGGGACGGGAAGGTAGCGGGCGAGGTGGCTCTTGACGCCGAGAGGCCCCGAGCCCGGGCCGCCCCCGCCGTGCGGCGTCGAGAAGGTCTTGTGCAGGTTGAAGTGCATGAGGTCGAAGCCGATGTCGCCCGGCCTCACGACGCCGAGCGTCGCGTTGAGGTTCGCCCCGTCGAGGTACACGAGGCCTCCGACCGCGTGCACGACGTCGATGGCCGCCCGGACCTTCGTCTCGAACACGCCCAGCGTGTTGGGGTTCGTGATCATGAGCGCGGCCGTGTCGGCGTCCGTGACCTTCGCCAGCGCGTCCAGGTCGATGCGGCCGTCCGGGCCCGAGGGGATCTGCACGGCTTCGTATCCGGCGAGCGTGAGGCTGGCCGGGTTCGTGCCGTGGGCCGAGTCGGGCACGACGACCTTCCGGCGCGGATTGCCCTCGGCCGTGTGGTGCGCGCGCACGACGAGCATGCCCGCCAGCTCGCCGGACGCGCCCGCCGGCGGCTGGAGGCTCACCTCGTCCATCCCCGAGATGCGCGCGAGGTGCTCCGACAGGTGCACCATGAGCGCGAGCGCGCCCTGGCAGAAGCGCGGGTCCGTGTCGGGATGGAGCCGGGCGAACCCCGGGAGCCCGGCGAGGTCCTCGTTGACCTTCGGGTTGTACTTCATCGTGCACGAGCCGAGCGGGTAGATGGCGCGGTCCACGTGGTGGTTGAGCTCGGCGAGCCTCGTGAAGTGACGCACGACCTCGGGCTCGGTGAGCTCCGGAAGGGCCGGCGGCTCGCGCCGGAGGTGCTCCGCGCCGAACGCGGCCGCGAGGTCGGCCTCGGGAACGTCGAGCGGCGGAAGCCGGTAGCCCCGAAGACCGGGGGACGAGAGCTCGAACACCGTCGGTTCGAGCACGCGGCGCTCGGGGGCCGTCACGGCGCCCTCCGGGACGCGATGAGCGCGCCGAGCGCGGACGCGAGCGAGTCGATGTCGTGGCGCGTGTGCTGCTCGTTCACGGAGACCAGCAGGCACCGCTCCATGCCCGCGAACGACGGGGCGCACGGAGTGCCGGGCCAGATCCTGGCCTTCGCCAGCTCGTCGGCCGCCGTCCGCGCGTCCATCGGAAGCTCGACGACGAACTCGCGGAAGAACGGCCCGGGGAACGCGCGGCGCACGCCCGCGACGCCGGAGAGCGCCTCCGCCGCGTAGCGCGCCTTGGAGGTGATCTGGACCGCGAGATCGCGGAACCCCTGCTTCCCGAGAAGCGACAGGTACACGGTCGCCGCCAGCGCGACGAGCCCCTCGTTCGTGCAGATGTTCGACGCGGCCTTCTCGCGGCGGATGTGCTGCTCGCGCGTCTGGAGCGTCATGACGTACCCGCGCCGTCCGCTCGCGTCCTGGGTGGCGGCGATGATGCGGCCCGGAAGCCTCCTGACGAGCTTCTTCCCGGCCGCCATGAACCCGAGGAGCGGGCCGCCGAAGCCCATCGGGCTCCCGAGGCTCTGGCCCTCCCCGACGGCGATGTCGGCGCCGTACGACCCCGGCGCGGCCAGGACGCCGAGCGAGACCGGGTCCACGGACGCGATCGCGAGCGCGCCGGCCTCACGGGCGGCCGCCGAGAGCGCGGCCGCGGGCTCGAGCAGGCCGAAGTGGTTCGGGTGCTGAAAGAGCAGTCCCGACGCGCCCGACAGCGCATCACGGAGGGCCGCCGCGTCCGTGACCCCGCGCGCGTGCGGAACCTCGACGATCTCGGCGCCCGTCGCCAGGAGGTACGTGCGGACGACGGCGCGCGTCGCCGGGCTCACGGTCGAGGCCACGACGATCCTCCGACGACCGGAGCCGCGGTCGAGCGCCATGAGGCAGGCCTCGGCGGCCGCGGTCGCGCCGTCGTACATCGACGCGTTCGCGACCTCCATGTCCGTGAGCCGCGCGATGAGCGACTGGAACTCGTAGATGGCCTGGAGCGTTCCCTGGCTCGCCTCGGCCTGGTACGGGGTGTACGCGGTGTAGAAGTGCGGAAGCCGCGTGACGTGGCGGACCGCCGCCGGGACCGCGTGGTCGTAGAAGCCGCCGCCGAGGAACGACGTCTCGGTCTCCGCGGTGCGGTTCATCGCGGCGAGCTCGCCCACGTGCCGCGCGAGCTCGATCTCGGACAGCGGGCCGGGGACCTCGAGCGGCCCACGGAGCCTCACTCCGGCAGGCACGGCCGAGAAGAGGTCCTCGACCGACGACGCGCCGATGACGCGGAGCATCTCCTCTCGGTCGCGATCGGTGTTGGGGATGTACGGCATCCTATGCGCCGATCTCCTTGTCGTAGGCGTCCCGGGTGAGGAGCCCGGCGGTCTGGCCCGCGTCGGAGAGGGCGATGCGGAGGATCCACCCCTCGCCCATAGGGTCGCTGTTGATGAGGCCGGGCGAGCCATCGAGCGCGCCGTTGACCTCGGCGATCGACCCCGACACCGGAGCGTAGATCTCGCTCACGCTCTTGACCGACTCGACCGTCGCGACGACGTCGCCGGCCTGCACGGCCTTGCCGACGGCCGGGAGCTCGACGAACACGATGTCGCCCAGCTCGTGCTGCGCGTAGTCGGTGAGGCCGAGCGTCACGGAACCGCCCTGCACCAGAAGCCACTCGTGGGTCTTCGTGAAACGGAGTTCGCCTGCCGCCATGTCCTGACCTCTCATCTCTTCGGCGCGACGCTGTGCCGCTCCCGCGCCGCCTGGCTCCTTCGGATGCTGCCCCTCCTGTAGAACGGCAGGGAGACGATCCTCGCGGAAACCAGCCGGTCCCGTATCTCCACCTCGATCGCGCCCGATGTGCCGGGCGGCGCGTACCCCAGGCCGATGCCCTTCTCGAGCGACGGCGAGAAGCTCCCGCTCGTCACGACGCCGATGCCGCGACCGCCGGACACGAGACGCTGCCCGGGTCTCGGCACGCCTCGCTCCAGGAGCTCGAAGCCGACGAGCCGCTCGCGCGGGCCCTCCTCGAGGCGCCGGGCGATGGCGTCGCGTCCGACGAAGTCGCCCTTGTCGAGCTTCGTGATCCACATGAGGTTCGCCTCGACCGGCGTGCGCGTCTCGTCGATGTCGTTGCCGTAGAGCGCGTAGCCCAGCTCGAGGCGCAGCGTGTCGCGCGCTCCCAGGCCGACCGGCTCGACGGAGTGGGGTCTCCCCGCCTCGAGGAGCGCGTCCCAGACGGCGCCGGCGTCGTCCGGCCGCGTGAAGATCTCGAAGCCGTCCTCGCCGGTGTAGCCGGTGCGCGAGACGAGCGCGCGCTTCCCCGCGACCTCCATGGTCGCGGAGGCGTAGTACGGGATCCCCGCGACGTCGCCCCGGGCCACCGCAGCGAGCACCGCCTCGGACGCCGGGCCCTGCACCGCCACGAGCCCCGTGTCGTCGGACACGTCCTCGATCGTCGCGCCGGTCCCGGCGTGGGCGCGGACCCACTCGAGGTCCTTGTCCTTGTTCGCGGCGTTGACGACGAGCATGTAGCGGTCGCCGAGGCGATAGACCAGGAGATCGTCCACGAACCCGCCGTGCTCGTAGCACAGCGCGGAGTACTGCACGCGTCCGTCCGCGAGCGCCGCCGCCCGGTTCGTGGTGACGCGCTCGAGGGCCTCGAGCGCGCCGGGGCCGTGAACGAGGAACTCCCCCATGTGCGAGACGTCGAAGAGGCCCGCCGTCGCGCGAACCCGCAGGTGCTCGGCGACGATGCCGGCGTACAGCATCGGCATCAGGAAGCCGACGAACTCGACCAACTTCGCGCCGGCGGCGACGTGGCGGTCGTGGAGCGGTGTTCGGCGCGCAGGGTCGCTGTGGGCTGTCAACGCAGTGCCTCCCGCCGACGCCGCGAGAGCGCCCACAGGAGGCGTCGCGGGCGTCCAAAGGCTTCCGGCGATGCTAGTCGAGCTCCACCCCCTGGTCAAGGCGTTTCTGGCAGCTCCCCGCTCCGGCGGAGGAGGTACGTCGCTCCCGTGCAGACGATCTCCCGCACGCCGCGCAACCACGGCAGGGGAAACACCACCGACGGAACTCCGTAGCGCAGCTCGAAGGACGGGCGCGAGACGTAGAGACGCCGCGCGCGCGCGACGAGACCCGCGCGCGGAAGCAGCCGCTCGAACCCGGAGACCGTCGTGCGCGTCCTCGCGATGTGGGCCAGCCTCGGGTGGGCGTGCATGTACGGCACGAGGCGCAGCGCCGAACCGCGCAGCTCGGTCTGCTGATGCGCGCCGAACGGGGACCAGTACGGCGGGAACGTGACGAGGATCGCCCCGCCCTGCGCGAGCGCGTCCCGCGCGTGCGCGAGCAACCGGGCCTTGTCCTCGATGTGCTCGACGACGTCGCGGAGCACGACCAGGTCGTACCGGCCGCGAAGCGAAGCTGCGACGCCCGCGTCGAGCACGTCGGCGCGCCGGAACTCGAGGTTGGGGCCGCTCGACCACTCGAAGACGCCGATGTCGATGCCGAGGCAGGCGGCACCCCTCTCCGCGAGCGCCGCGGTGACGCCGCCGATGCCGCAGCCCGCGTCGAGCACCCGGCTGCCCGCCACGCGGACGCCGTGCTGCTCGAGGAACGGGATCAGGAAGCGCCGCGCGAGCTCCGCCTGGTAGTGCCGGTAGTACGCGGGCCACGACGCGAAGGCGTCCCGGTCGATCCTCCTCACGCGCCCCCCGCGGCGCGGGCCGGCGCGCCGTTGCGCTCGAGCACCGCGCGAAGGACCTCCCCCGTGAAGGACCCCTCGCACCGCGCGACCTCCTCGGGCGTTCCAGCCGCCACGACCCGACCGCCCTCGTCGCCGCCCTTCGGGCCGAGATCGATGATGTGGTCGGCGGTCTTCACCACGTCCATGTTGTGCTCGATGACGAGCACGGTGTTGCCGCGCTCCACGAGCCGGCCGAGAACGTCGAGGAGCATCTTCACGTCGTGGATGTGCAGTCCCGTCGTCGGCTCGTCGAGGATGTAGAGCGTCTTCCCCGTGCTCCGCCGCGAGAGCTCCGTGGCGAGCTTGATGCGCTGCGCCTCGCCGCCCGAGAGCGTCGTCGCCGACTGGCCGAGGTGGACATACCCGAGGCCCACGTCCCGGAGCGTCCTGAGCTTCTGCGTGACCATCGGGACGCTCCCGAAGAACTCGAGTGCCTCCTCGACGGTCATCTCGAGGATCTCCGCGACGTTCATCCCCTTGTACCGGACCTCGAGCGTCTCGCGGTTGAAGCGCTGCCCTCCGCACGCCTCGCACGTCACGAAGACGTCCGGGAGGAAGTGCATCTCGATCTTCACCTCGCCCCCGCCCTGGCACGCCTCGCAGCGGCCGCCGCGCACGTTGAAGCTGAACCGCCCGGGGCGGTAGCCGCGCGCCCTCGCCTCGGGGACCCTCGCCAGAAGCTGCCGGATGTGGACGAAGGTGCCGGTGTACGTGGCGGGGTTGGATCGCGGCGTCCGCCCGATGGGGGCCTGGCTGATGTTGACGACCTTGTCGAGGTGCTCGATGCCCTCGATCCGGTCGAAGTTCCCCGGCACCTTCCGCGACCGGTAGAACCACTCGGCGAGGGCGCGGTAGACGATGTCGGAGACGAGCGTGCTCTTCCCGGAGCCGGACACGCCGGTCACGCACGTGAGCGTTCCGATCGGGATCCCCACCGTGATGTCGGCGAGGTTGTTCTCCCGCGCCCCCACGATGCGCAGCTCGCCCCGGCCGGGGTTCCTGCGGCTCCTCGGCACTGGGATCCGCTTCCGCCCGGAGAGGTACTGGCCCGTCAGGGACGACCGCCTCGCGACGAGCTCGCCGGGCGGGCAGCTCGCCACGACGTGCCCGCCCTCGCGGCCCGCGCCCGGCCCGAGGTCCACGATCCAGTCGGCGGCGCGGATCGTCTCCTCGTCGTGCTCGACGACGATGACGGTGTTGCCGATGTCGCGCAGCGCCGTGAGCGTGCGCAGGAGCTTCGCGTTGTCGTGCTGGTGGAGGCCGATCGAGGGCTCGTCGAGGATGTAGAGGACGCCGACGAGCCGCGTTCCGATCTGCGTCGCGAGGCGGATCCGCTGCGCCTCGCCGCCGGAGAGCGTGCCCGACGAGCGGTCGAGCGTGAGGTAGTCGAGGCCGACGTCCGCGAGGAAGCCGAGGCGCGCGTCGATCTCCTTGAGGATCTCCTCCGCGATCTTCTTCCGCGTGCCCCGAAGCCCGAGGTCTCGGAAGAACCGCACGCACTGCTTGACGGACTGCGCGACGACGCGGTCGATGGAGAGCCCCCCGACGGTCACGGCGCGTGCCTCGGGCCGCAGGCGCGCCCCGCCGCAGGCCGGGCAGAGGTCCACCGCCATGAACCCCTCGATCCAGCGCCGGATGTTCTCCGACTGGGTCTCCCGGTAGCGCCGTTCGAGGTTCGGGATGGCGCCCTCGAAGTTGCCGGTGTACTCCCAGCGACCCTTCTCGAACTCGATCCGGTACTCGATCGTCTCCTCGCCGGAGCCTCGGAGCAGGACCGACTGGACGTGCGGATCGAGGTCCCTGAAGGGCGTCGTGAGGGTGAACGTGTAGTACTGCGAGAGCGCGTCCAGCTTGTGCCTCGCCCATCCCGTGGCGAGGTCCGGCCAGCAGGCGACCGCGCCCTCGCGCAGCGACAGCGAGGGGTCGGGGACCACGAGCCCGGGATCCACCCGCATCATCGTGCCGAGGCCGCCGCACGTCGGACACGCGCCGTACGGGCTGTTGAACGAGAAGAGGCGCGGGGCGATCTCGCCGGCGCCGACCCCGCAGAGAGCGCACGACGCCGACGAGCTCATGGCGAGCTCCTCGCCGCCGACGAGCACCTTGAGGATGCCCTCGGACAGGCCGAGGGCCGTCTCGATCGAGTCCACGAGACGCTGGCGCGCGGCCGGTCGCAGCACGAGGCGGTCCACCACGACCTCGATGTCGTGCTTCCTGTTCTTCGGAAGCCTCGCAAGCCCGGCGACGTCCCTCACCTCTCCGTCCACGCGCACCCTCACGAACCCCGCGCGCTCGATCCTGCTGAGCGTGTCGCGGTGCTCGCCCTTCTTGCCGCGCACGACCGGCGCGACGATCTGGGCGTGCGTGTCCGCCGGGTACGAGAGCACCTTGTCCGCCATCTGGTCCACGGTGAGCTGCGAGATCTCGCGGCCGCAGACGTGACAGTGCGGCACGCCGATGCGCGCGAAGAGGAGGCGGAGGTAGTCGTAGATCTCGGTCGCGGTCCCGACCGTGGAGCGCGGGTTCCTGGCGGCCGTGCGCTGCTCGATGGAGATGGCGGGAGACAGCCCCTCGATGAGGTCGACCTTCGGCTTCTGCATCTGAGAGAGGAACTGACGGGCGTACGCGGAGAGCGACTCGACGTAGCGACGCTGGCCCTCGGCGTAGATGGTGTCGAACGCGAGCGACGACTTGCCCGAGCCCGAGAGCCCCGTGATGACGACGAGCGAGTTGCGGGGGATCGAGACGTCGATCCCCTTGAGATTGTGCTCGCGCGCGCCGCGGACCTCGAGGAAGGCGGGCTCGGACGGCGGAGCCGGCCGGCGGGGACCCGTCGGCGAGCTTGACTTCCGGGTTCTGGGCATGCTAGCTAGTCTATCCACAAGCCGCTCGCCCGGCAACACGCAAAGGGGGGACCGTGGTCGGCACGAAGGCAAGACGCGCGCTGCTGGTGGGCGCGCTCGCAGCAGGGACCGCCGCGCTCGCGCTCGCGCTTGCGTGGAAGCCGTCGCCGCGCGTCCCGGTCGCGCCGGCGACCGGCTACCGGGTCATCGTCCTGGCGGTGGACGGGCTGGACGGCCAGCTCGTCACGCAGTTCGCGCAGAGGGGCGGGCTCCCGGGCGTGAGCCGCGTGCTGCGCCGGGCGACCACCGCGCTCATCACGGCCGACGAGCCGCCGCTCCCCCTCGTCGGATGGACGACGCTCGCGACGGGCCGCCCGCTGGACGACGACGCGCGCCGCGCGGTCGCCGGGCCCGGCGGCGGGAGCCTGTTCGGGCTGTCGCCCGCCGTCACCGGGGCCGTCCGCGCCGCGGGCGGCCGCACGGTCACGGTGGGCTGGCCGGGAACCTGGCCGGTCGGGCGGCGCGCCGCCGGCGTCGCGGCGCCCTACCTTCCCGCGAGCGCGTCCCGCGACGCCGCGCTCCCCCCGGCGCTCTTCGCGGACGCGCCCGGCCAGACGGACCCCGCGCTCGAGGGGGTCGTCCGGGACGCCGTGGTCCAGGCCGAAGCGGCGCTCGATGCGGTGTTCGCGGGGATGCTGGGCGGCAGCCCCCGGCGACCGGACGCCGCGTGGGATGAGGCGGTCGCCGGCCTCAGATGGTCGCTCCTCGCCGACATGACGACCGTGGAGGTCGCGGCGGACCTCATCACGCGGGAGGAGCCCCACCTCGCGCTCGTGTACCTCGGCGGCCTGGACGCCGTCTCCCGCCGCTTCCTGCCGGCCGCCGCGTCCGCGGCGTCAGGGACGGAGGCCCCGGGCGCGGACGCGCACGCGGGAGTGGTCGGAGCGTATCACCTGTTCATCGATGCGGCGGTGGAGCGATTCCGGAGCCTGTGCGACGAGCGCACCTTCCTGGTCGTCTGCTCCGTGTACGGGGCGCGCCCGCCGGGACTCGGCGACGCGTCGCTCGGCTCGGTCGCCGCCCCGCCGGGGGTGTTCATCCTCCACGGGCGCGACGCGCACTCGACGCCGGTGCCGCTTCAGATGACGACGCTCGACGTCGCCCCGACCCTCCTTGCGCTCGTCGGCGTGCCGGTGCCCGAGGACATGAGCGGACGGGTCGTCGCGGAGATGCTGCCGCAGGGGCTCCTCGGGCGCGTCCCGGTCTCGCGGGCGAAGGCGGCCGGTCGCGCCGCGCGGGCGGCGGTGAGCCGCCCGGCCCTCGCCGACCGGCTCGACGCGCTCGTGTCGGAGAGACTCAGGGAGATGGAGGCGGCTACGAGAGCTCGGCCCTAAGCCGCCTGGTGAGCGCGGGCAGGACCTCGAAGAGGTCGCCGACGACGGCGTACGTCGCCGACCGCATGATCGGCGCGTCGGGGTCCTTGTTGATCGCCACGATGACCTTGGACGACTGCATCCCCGCGAGGTGCTGCACGGCGCCCGAGATCCCGCACGCGATGTAGACCTTCGGCTGGACCGTCTTCCCCGTCTGCCCCACCTGGTGCGAGTAGGGGATCCACCCGGCGTCCACCGCCGCGCGCGACGCCCCGACGGCGCCGCCGATCGCGCGGGCGAGCTCCTCGACGAGCCGGAAGCTCTCGGAGCCGCCGAGCCCGCGCCCGCCCGACACGATGATGTCGGCCTCGGCGATGTTGACCGTCTGCGTGACGTCCTTCACGAAGCGGACGAACTCGGCTCGCGACGAGAGCAGCGTCTTCGCGACGCGCTCGCGCGCGACCTTCCCCTGCCTGCCGGGCGCAGGCTCGAGCGGCTTCATGACCTTGTGCCGCACGGTCGCCATCTGGGGGCGGTGATTGGGGCAGACGATCGTCGCCATGATGTTGCCGCCGAAGGCCGGGCGCGTCTGCAGGAGACCGCCCGACTCGTCGTCGATCGCAAGCCCGGTGCAGTCCGCCGTGAGGCCGGTCTTCACGCGGACGGCGACGCGGGGGATCATGGACCGGCCGAGCGTGGTCGCGCCGGTGAGCACGATCTCGGGGCGATGGCGCTCGATGAGGTCGGCGACGACCGCGGCGTACGGCTCGTCGAGGTAGTGCGCGAGCTCCGGCTCGTCCACGACGAGCACCTCGTCGGCGCCGCGCTCGACGAGGTCCTTCGCGAGACCCTCGACGCCCGAGCCGATGAGGACCGCCGACAGACGCGCGCCCCGCGCGTCGGCCAGCTCGCGCCCCTTCCCGAGCAGCTCGAAGCTCACGCCGTGCAGCGCCCCGTCCCGCTGCTCGGCGACGACCCAGACGCCGCGGTACGCGTCGGGCGTGGCGGCCTCCTTCGCCTCCTTGCGGAGGATGATCGCGCCGAACTTGCAGGCGTCCACGCACGCGCCGCACAGGGTGCAGTTGTCCTTGATGACCGCCACGTCGTCGCGCATCTCGATGGCGTCGTACAGGCACGCCCGGACGCACAGCTCGCAGCCGACGCAGCGCTCGTCGAGGACCTCGATGCTGCTCACGCTCACCCCCGCTGGCTTCCTTTCACGACCGCAGCGAGCTCGGCCGCGAGCTCGGCGACGACCTCGTCGGCGGTGCCCGAGAGGACCTTCCCGCCCGGTCTCGCCTCGGGCGCGAAGATCCTGACGACCCGCGTCGGCGAGCCGTCGAGCCCGAGCTCGCGCGCGTCCACCTCAAGGTCGGCCGCCCGCCACACCGCGATCTCGGCCTTCTTCGCGCGCATCTTTCCCTTGAGCGAGGGCAGCCTCGGCTCGTTGATCTCCTTGACCACGCTGAACACCGCGGGCGGCCTCACGCGGAGCACGTCCGTGCCGTCCTCCATGAGGCGCTCGACCTCGGCCACGCCGTCCGGCCCGAGCTCGATCTTCCGCACGTGCGTCACCTGCGGCGCGTCGAGAAGCTCCGCGACGCCCGGGCCCACCTGCCCGGTGTCGCCGTCGATGGCCTGCTTGCCGCAGAGCACGACGTCGAACGCCCCGCGCTTCCGGATCCCGGCCGCCAGCGTGTACGACGTGGACCACGTGTCGGACCCGGCGAACGCGCGGTCCGAGAGGAGCACCGCGTCGTCGACGCCCATGGCGATGGCGTCCCGGAGCGACGCCTCCACCTGCGGCGGCCCCATGGACATCACGGTGACCGTGCCGCCCCCGGCGCGCTCACGGAGCCTCAGCCCCTCCTCGATCGCGTACATGTCGAAGGGGTTGATGATGCTCGGGACTCCCTCGCGGATGAGGGTGTTCGTCTCCCGGTCGATCCGCACGTCCGTTGTGTCGGGAACCTGCTTGAGCAGGACGACGACGTTCATCGGCGCTGGCTACTCCCCCTTCTCCTTCGCGGCGCTCTCCTTGATGACCGCGGAAGCGATGATGGCGCGCTGGATCTGGTTCGTCCCCTCGTAGATCTGCGTGATCTTGGCGTCGCGCATCATCTTCTCGACGGGATATTCCTTCATGTAGCCGTATCCGCCGAGCACCTGCACGGCGTCGGTCGTCACGCGCATCGCGACGTCGGACGCGAAGACCTTGGCCATCGCCGAGAGCTTCGCCATGCTCTTCTCGCCGGCGTCGGCAGCGCGCGCCGCGAGGTAGACGAGCGCCCTGGCGGCCTCGACCTGCGTCGCCATGTCGGCGAGCATGAACTGAAGCCCCTGGAAGGACGCCACCGGCTGCCCGAACTGCTCGCGGTGCCGCGCGTACTTGAGCGCCTCGTCGAGCGCCCCCTGCGCGATGCCGACCGCCTGCGCGGCGACGCCGGGGCGCGACAGGTCGAACGTGCGCATCGCGGCGAGGAACCCCATGCCCTCGCGACCGAGGAGGTTCTCCCTCGGAACGCGGCAGTCCTGGAAGACGAGCTCGCGCGTCGCGGAGGCGCGGATGCCCATCTTGTTCTCCTTCTTCCCGAACGTGAAGCCCGGCGTGCCCTTCTCGACGATGAACGCCGAGATGCCGCGGATGCCGGTGCCCTTGCTCGTGCGGGCGACGACCGTGTAGGTCTCGGCCTCGCCGCCGTTCGTGATCCACTGCTTCGTCCCGTTCAGAACGTACGAATCCCCCGAGAGCTCCGCGCGCGTCTCCACCGCCCCGGCGTCGCTCCCGGCGTTCGCCTCGGTGAGGGCGAACGCGGCGAGCTTCTTCCCGCTCGCGATGTCCGGGAGGTACTTCTTCTTCTGCTCCTCGCTTCCGAAGAGCAGGATGGGGTACGCCCCGAGCGCCGACGCGGCGAACGCCAGCGCGATGCCGCTGCAGACGCGCGACAGCTCCTCGGTGGCGATGCACATCTCGAGCACGCCCCCGCCGAGTCCGCCGTACTCCTCCGGGATGTAGACGCCGTAGATGTCCGAGGCCGCCATCACCTTCACGACGTCCCAGGGAAACTCGCCGCTCTCGTCCAGCTCGGCGCGCACGGGGAGGATCTTCTCCCGCGCGATCTGCGCGCAGAGGTCCCTGAGCATGCGCTGCTCTTCCGTCAGCGTGAAGTTCATCGCGAGGACTCCTTCCGCCTGCCCCTGCCGCGCGATCGGCGCGACGCCGAGCGCGGCTGTCTTCGGGCCTCGCCGCCTCGGTTCAGCAGGCCGAGCTTGCCGAGCGCGCTGCGCGCGGCCGCCTGCTCCGCTTCCTTCTTGTTCTTCCCCTCGCCCCTCCCTACCGCGCGCCCGCCGAGCTTGAGCTCGACGAAGAAGACCCGCTGGTGCTCCGGGCCCTTGACGGACACGACGCGGTAGCGGGGCCTCGCGCCCATCTTCCGCTGCGCGTGCTCCTGGATCATGCTCTTGTAGTTCTTGTACTCGTCCACCTCGAGGAGATCGTCCATCCCGGCCAGGAGGTGCCGCTGGATGAACCTCCTCGCGGCGGGGAGTCCCGAGTCGAGGTAGATCGCCGCGATCACGGCCTCCAGCGCATCGGCGATGATGGACGCGCGGCCGCCGCCGCCGGACTGCCGCTCGTTGTCGGAGAGCAGCACGAAGTCGCCGAGCGAGAGCTCGTCGGCGGTCCTCGAAAGCACGGCCTCGCTGACGAGGAGCGACTTGATCTTGGTGAGTCGCCCTTCCTCGCGCTCCGCGTACGTGGCGTACAGGTGCTCGTTGACGACGAGCCCGAGGACCGCGTCGCCGAGGAACTCCATGCGCTCGTTCGACTCGTGGCGGTCGAGGTCGGCCTCGTAGCTGTACGAGCGGTGCATGAGGGCCTGGTTGAGGAGGCGGATGTCGCGGAAACGGACGCCCAGCGCACCGCAGAGCTTGCGGAGCGCCTTCCGTCGCTTCTCGTCGGGGCTCGGGCCTCGGCGCGTGAGCGCCGCGAGGCCCCTAAGCACCCGGTCGGTGATGGCCATGGGCGCGTCTCATCCTTGTCCCTCGAACCGGCGAAGCGCGAGCACGGCGTTGTGCCCGCCGAAGCCGAACGAGTTGGTGAGAGCCAACGTGATCCTCGCGTCCCTGGCCTGGTTCGGAACGTAGTCGAGGTCGCACTCGGGGTCGGGTGTCTCGTAGTTGATGGTCGGGGGGACGACCGAGTTCGCGATCGCGAGCGCGGTCGCGGCGAACTCCACGCCGCCGGCGGCGCCGAGGAGATGGCCGATCATCGACTTCGTGGACGAGACCGCGAGCCGCTTCGCGTGGTCGCCGAAGACCGCCTTCAGCGCCTCGGTCTCGCACTTGTCGTTGAGCGGCGTCGAGGTGCCGTGCGCGTTCACGTACTGCACCTCGTCGGGCGACGCGTGCGCGTCGCTCAGCGCGGCGGCCATCGCCGCCGCGGCCCCCTCGCCCCCGGGATCGGGCGCGGTCATGTGGTACGCGTCGGCCGTCGCCCCGTAGCCGACGAGGAGCGCGTCGATGCGCGCGCCGCGCCGCTTCGCGTGCTCGAGCTCCTCGAGCACGACGATCCCCGCCCCCTCGCCGAGCACGAACCCGTCGCGCCCCGCGTCGAACGGCCGCGAGGCCCGCGCCGGGTCGTCGTTGCGCGACGACAGCGCCTTCATCGAGGCGAAGCCGGCGGCCGCGAGCGGGCAGACGGCCGCCTCGCAGCCTCCCGTCACGACGACGTCGGCGTCCCCGCGCTGGATCGCCCGGAGCGCCTCGCCGATGGCGTGGGCGCCCGACGCGCACGCGGAGACCGTCGCGAAGTTCGGCCCCCGAAGCCCGAGCAGGATGGACGTCATCCCCGCGGGCATGTCCGCGATGAGCATCGGGATGAAGTACGGGCTCACCCGGCGCGGGCCCTTCGAGAGGAGCGTCGAGTGCTGGTCCTCGAGCGTCTGAATGCCCCCGACGCCCGACCCGATGATCGCGCCCGCGCGCGAGGGGTCGAAGCCGCAGTCGGCGAGGCCGGAGTCCTTCCAGGCCATGAGGGCCGCGGCCACGCCGTACTGCGTGCAGAGGTCCATCTTGCGGGATTCGCGCTTGTCGATGTGCTTGTCGGGATCGAAGTCCTTGACCTCGCAGGCGATCCGCACCGCGTACGCCGACGCGTCGAAGCGCGTGATCGGCCCCGCCCCGTTCGCGCCCGCGACCAGGGCGTCCCACAACGCCTCGCGCCCCGACCCGATGGGCGTGATGGCACCGATTCCCGTGACCGCCGCGGTCCGTCCCGACATCGCGACCCCCGGCCGTCGCGGCCCGGTCCCGGAGCGAGAGCGCCGGGGCCGGGCCCGCGCGGCGTCCTACGCCGCCGTCTTCTTCTCGAGGTACTTCACGATGTCGCCCACGGTCTTCAGGCTCTCCGCCTCGTCCGTGTCGTCGGCGGTGATGCCGAACTCGTCCTCGAGCGAGAACAGAATGTCCGCCTGCTCGAGCGAGTCCGCCCCGAGATCCTCGACGACCGAGGCCTCCATCGTCACCTGGCTCACGTCGATCTGGAGCTTCTCCGCGATGACCTGCTTCACCTTCTCGGCAACGTTCGCCATTTCGCGTTCCCTCCTGCGTCGTGAGAGGCGTCGACGCATCGAGCCTATCCGGCCAGGCCCCCGTCGACGCAGACCGTCTGACCGGTCACGTAGTCTCCATCATCGGATGCGAGGAATGCAACCACATTCGCGACGTCGTCGGGCGTCCCGAAGCGACGAAGCGCGATCCTCGACGCGTACGCTTCCCGCGCGCCGTCCGGGAGCGCGGCGGTCATCGGCGTCTCGATGAACCCCGGCGCGACCGCGTTCACGGTGATGCCGCGCGACCCCAGCTCCTTCGCGGCGCTCTTCGTGAGCCCGATGAGACCCGCCTTCGACGCCGCGTAGTTCGCCTGGCCCGCGTTGCCCATGATCCCGATGACCGAGGAGACGTTCACGATCCTGCCCCACCGCTGCGACATCATGGTGCGCGCCGCCGCGCGCGTGCAGTTGAACGCTCCCTTGAGGTTCACGCGGAGCACGAGGTCCCACTCGTCCGGCGACATGCGGACGAGCAGGTTGTCGCGGGTGATCCCGGCGTTGTTGACGAGCACGTGCACGCCGCCGAGCTCCTCGACGACGCGCCGAAACGCCGCCGTCACGACCTCGGGGTCGCTCACGTCCACGACGAGCCCGAGCGCCTTCCGGCCGAGCGCCTCGACCTCGCCCGCGACCTCGGGAACGGTCGTCGCGTTCATGTCGAGCACGGCGACGTCGGCGCCCTCGCGCGCCAGCCGAAGCGCGATCGCGCGGCCGATGCCCTGCCCCGCGCCCGTGACCACCGCCTTCCTGTCGGCAAGCCTCATCGCGCCACCTCCACGCCGGCCCGCGCGGTCACCCGGCGACGGCCGCGGCGAGCCTCTCGGCATCCTCGAAGGTCGCCACGCCGTGCGAGCGCGCGCCCGGCTCGATCTTCCTGAGAAGCCCGCGGAGGACGTTCCCCGGACCGACCTCCGCGAACTGCGACGCCCCGGCGCCTGCGAGCGCGCGCACGGAGTCCACCCAGCGCACGGGGCTCACGATCTGCTCCGCCAGCCCGCGCCGGATCTCCTCGGGGTCGTCCACCGGCGCCCCGGTGACGTTCGCGACGAAGAGCGCCCGCGGGCGCTCGAACGCGACGCCCGCCACGACGGACTCCATGCCGCGCCGGGCGTCCTCGAGGAGCGACGAGTGGAACGCCCCGCTCACCTTGAGCTCGGTCGCCCTCACGCCCTCGCGCGCGGAGGCGAGCTCCATCGCGAGCCGCACCGCCGCCACCTCGCCGGACACGACGATCTGCGTCGGCGCGTTCAGGTTGGCGACCTGCACCACGCCCCTCGAGGACGCCTCCTTGACGATCGGGCCGATGTCGTCCTCGGTCAGCCCGACGACCGCGGCCATCGTCCCCGGGACGGCGAGCCCGGCCTCGTACATGAGGCGGCCGCGCTCCCGCACCGCGCGCACCGCGTCCTCGAGCCGCACGCTCCGGGCCGCCACGAGCGCCGTCCACTCCCCCAGGCTGTGGCCGGCGACCGCCCACGGCTCGACGCCGCGCTCGAGGAGCGCCGCGAGCGCCGCCGCGCTTGCGGTCAGGAGCGCGGGCTGGGTGTTGACGGTCTTCCGGAGCTCGTCTTCGGGGCCCTCGAACGAGAGCGCCGCGAGGTCCAGCCCGATGGCCTCCGACGCGCGCTCGTACACCTCGCGCGCGCCGCCCGAGTGCTCGCACAGGTCGCGGCCCATGCCGACGACCTGCGAGCCCTGTCCCGGGAAGAGGAACGCGAGACGGTCCATGGCGGTGCGGTGCCCGTCCTTCCGCCGGCCGCGGGGCGGCCGGTCCGCGGGCTACCAGCGCATGAGCGCGGCGCCCCAGGTGAAACCGGTGCCGAACGCGACCATCCCGATGAGCATGCCCTCCGTGAGCCTGCCCTGCGTCACGGCCTCGTCGAGCGCGATCGGGATGGACGCCGCCGACGTGTTGCCGTACCGGTCGATGTTGACGAAGACCTTCTCCATGGGCAGGCGCGCGCGCTCGGCGACCGCCTCCATGATGCGGATGTTCGCCTGGTGCGGGAAGAAGAGGTCAACGTCCGCGCCGGAGAGACCCGCCTTCTCGAGCACGCGCAGCGTCGAGTCGCTCATCGCCTTCACGGCGTTCGCGTAGACCTGCCGACCGTTCATCTTGATGTAGTGCAGTCGCGCGTCCACGGTCTCGTGGGACGCCGGCATCTTCGTGCCGCCCGCCGGGAACTTGAGGAGGTCGCCGAGCTTCCCGTCGCCGCCCAGGTGGTATGCGAGGAGCCCCCTCGGGGCGTCGCAACCCTGCACCACGGCCGCCCCTGCGCCGTCGCCGAAGAGGACGCACGTGTTCCGGTCGGTCATGTCCGCGAACCTCGAGAGCGTCTCGGCGCCGATCACGAGCGCCGTCTCGATGGTGCCGGCGGCGATGAACTGGTGGGCGATGACGAGGCCGTAGATGAACCCGGAGCACCCGGCCGAGACGTCGTAGGCGAACGCGTTCTTCGCGCCCACCTTGTCCTGCGCGAGGCACGCCGTGCAGGGGAAGAACATGTCCGGCGTCGAGGTCGCGACGAGCACCATGTCCACGTCCGGCGGGTCCACGCCCGCCCGCTCGAGCGCGACCTTCCCCGCGAGCGCCGCGAGGTCCGACGACGCGGTGTCCCCATCGACGAAGTGCCGCTCCTTGATGCCGGTCATCTGCGTGATCCACTCGTCCGACGTCTCGACCGTCTTCGAGAAGTCGTCGTTGGTCACCACCCTCGGCGGGACGTACGTCCCGAGCCCGACGATGGTCGCGCGCTTCGCGCTATCTGTCATCGCCCGCGGCCACCTTTCCGATGGAGTCCACGATCTTCCCGTCGAGATCGATGTCCACGAACCGCGCGGCCACGTCGACGGCGTTCCTGATGGCCTTGGCCGAGGAGCTCCCGTGCGCGATGATGACGACGCCGTTGACGCCGAGGAGCGGTGCGCCCCCGTACTCGGCGTAGTCGAGCTGCTTGGCGAGCGCGCGGATCACGCCGTCCCTGAGCTCGCCCGTGAGCACGCCTGCGAGGAGGTCGATCACGCCCTCGGTGAGCTTGAGCATGATGTTGCCGACGAACCCGTCGCACACGACGACGTCGGCCTCGCCGCGCAGGAGCCCCCTGCCCTGGACGTTGCCGATGAAGTGGAGCGGGCTCTCCGACAGGAGCCTGTTGGCCTCGAGAATGACCTCGCCGCCCTTCGTCTGCTCCTCTCCGATGTTCATGAGGCCGATGCGCGGGCGGTCGCGGCCGAGCACGTGTCGGGCGAAGACCTCGCCCATGAGCGCGAAGTCCAGAAGGTCGGTCGGACGCGAGTCGAGGCTCGCGCCCACGTCCAGCACGAGGACCGGGTCTTTGACGGTCGGAAAGAGGCTGGCGATGGCGGGGCGGCGGACCCCGGGGAGCTTCCCGAGGGCCAGGAGCGTCGCGGCCACGACGGCGCCGGTGTTCCCGGCGCTCACGACGCCGTCGACCTCGCCGCGCTTGTGCAGGTCGGCGGCCACGACAATGGACGCGCCGCGCTTGCGGCGGACGGCCGCGGCCGGCGACTCGTCCATCGCGATGACGTCGGGCGCGTCCACGACCGAGACGGGCAGCCCCGCGGCCCCCTGGCGCTCAAGCTCCGCATCGATGGCGGCGCGGCGACCGACGAGGACGACCTCGAGGGCGCCCGCGGCGCCACGCGCCGCGGCGACCGCGCCCTCCACCTCCACGGCGGGGGCGCTGTCTCCGCCCATGGCGTCAACCGCCACCCTCACCGGTCTTCGGTCAGCGCTTCCAGCCGAGTGGGGACTTCTTCTTGGCGGTCTTGACACTCTCCTTCTTCTCCTTGTCCGCGGCGACGATCTCCCGGCCCTTGTACGTGCCGCAGTGCGGGCACATCCGGTGGGGGAGCTTGGGTTCGCCGCAGGAGGGGCAGGCCGAGGCCTGGGGCTTGGCGACCTTGTCGTTCGTCCTGCGCTTCCGGCCGCGCGCCCTCGAGTGTCTTCGCTTGGGAAGTGCCATCCGTGCCTCCGATCACCACAAGTGAGCGCTGCGGCCCCCGCGGGCGGGCCGCTGGATGCCGCAGACGCAAAAGGTACCGGTCATGGTAGAGGCGCCCCGGAGGCCCGTCAAGGCGAAACTCGCCAGGGTCGGACCACGTGGGCGCGCAGGCCGAGGTCTCTCGCGCGCCGCGCGAGCAGCGTCTCGAGCGCGTCGCTGAAACGCGGATCGAAGACCATGCCGGGCGCCGCCGCCTCCGGCACCTCGACGCGCACGCGCCCGTCCGGCGGCGCCGGTCCGTCGAAGGGCAGACGCCGGCCGTCGGGACCGAGGTCCGCCGGGAAGCCGATGTCCGCGAGGTCCGCGGCCATCAGCGCGCGCACGTCCGCCGGGCAGCCGCCCGCGGCGGGCGCGCCGACCGCCCGCGCGATCCCGCCGATCGCCTCGAGCGTCGTGAGGCCGCCGGGCGGCGGGAGCGCCGCGCGCAGCGGGCGCACGCGCCGCTCGCTGTTGGTGTAGCTCCCGCCCACCTCCGCGAACGCCGATCCGGGAAGGACGACCGTCGCCAGGGCCGTCGTCTCGGTCGGGACGGCGTCCACGACGGCGAGGAACTCGAGCCTCGACAGGGCGGCCGCGACGCGACGCGGGTCCGCCGCGCCGGCGACCGGGTCCTCCCCCACGATGAGCGCGGCGCGGACGCGACCGCGCTCCATGTCCTCGACGAGCGAGCCCGCCGTGGCCTGGAACCCCAGGTCCGAGAGCCCCTGTCCGTTGGCGCGCATCCTCAGGAAGAGGATGCCCGACCCGCCGCCGCGCGCCTTCCCCGCGAGGGCGCACAGCGCCACCGCGAGCGCCGCGTCCCGCTCGACGGTCGCCGGGTCGAACGCGGCGGCGTTCGCGACGAGCACCGCGCGGCCGGGCGCCGAGAGCGCCTCGGAGAGAGCCGCCGCGTCCCCGTCGCCCCCTCGCTTGGCGAGCGCCGAGACAGCCCTTCGAAGACCTTCAACGCCGGCGAGCTCGGCGCCTCGCCCCGCGTCGAGGAGCCCGGCGACCGCGGTCGCGAGGAGCCGCCCGATGGCCGAGCGCTCGACGCTGAGCCGGGTCCCCGCGAGCCGCGCCATGCGCGTGTCCTTCGCCGAGACGACCACAAGGCGCGCGCCGCGTCTGACCGCCCTGCGCACGGCGATGGCCGCGACCGTCTGCTCCTCGGCGATGTCGGAGTCGAGGAGCACGATGACGTCGGCGGCCGCGAGGTCGTCGTACGACGCGGTCGAGGCGGCGCGGCCGAACGCGCTCCGGAGCGCGCCGAAGGCGCGCTCCTCGAGCGCGAGCCCGAAGGAGGCGACGGCGGCGCCCCCGAGGACGGGCCGCGCCAGCGCCTTGAGCGTCCAGGCCTCCTCGTTCGTCAGGCGCGGCGAGCCGAAGAGCGCGACGCCGTCGCCCCTTCGGGCGGCGTCGCCGAGGCCCCGCGCGACCGCCTCGAGCGCCTCGTCCCAGCCGGCCTCGGCGAGCGCCCGGCCGCGCCGCACGAGCGGGACCGTGAGCCTCTCCGACGCCGCCGTGAACCCGAAGCGGCCGCGGACGCACAGGTTCTCGTCCCCGGGAGAGACGATCGCGAGCTTTCCCCCGACGGTGTTGTAGCCGACCGCGCAGCCCGTGCCGCAGAAGCCGCAGACCGAGCGGTGCTTCTCGAGGTCCCACGGGCCCGGCTTCGGCGCGTCGGCCTTCGCGGTCAGCGCGGCCGTCGGGCAGGTGGTCACGCACTGCCCGCACGCCTCGCACGTCGTCTCCGCGAGCGCTGCGTCGAGCGCGGGCGTCATCCGGGTGGCGAAGCCCCTGCGGAAGAACCCGAGCGCCGAGGCGCCCTGCACGTCCTCGCAGACGCGCACGCAGCGCGCGCAGAGGATGCACTTCTCGGGCTCGATCCTGATGAACGGATGACGGTCGTCGGGCGCCCGGCGCAGCGCCTCGCCGTCGAACGCGTCGGCCGACGCCCCGTACTCGGCGGCGTACCGCCGGAGCTCGCAGTCGAAGACCGAGACGCAGCCGCACTCGAGGCAGCGCGCCGCCTCGGCGCGCGCCTGCTCCTCCGTGTAGCCGAGCTCGACCTCCTCGAAGTTCGACACGCGCTCCGCGGCCCCAAGCTCGGGCATCGGCTGCCGCTCTCTCGGCTCGACGACCGGAAGCTCGGCCGCCGGCAGAGCGTCCCAACGCTCCTTCGCGATGTTGAACGACGGCGCGCGGAACGAGACGTCCTCGCCGCGCAGGTGGCGGTCGATGGCCGCCGCGGCCCTGCCGCCGTGCGCGATGGCCTCGATGGCCGTCGCCGCCCCGTTCACCACGTCGCCGCCCGCGAACACACCCGGCACCGAGGTGACCATCGAGTGCTCGTCCGCCACGATGGTGCCCCACGTCGTGAGGGCGATCCTCGCCTCCGGCGAGTCCGGGTCCTTCGCCGCGGTGCCCTTGAGCGCGGAGAGGTCGGGGAACTGGCCGATGGCGGCGATGACGGTGTCCGCCTCGACGGTGAACTCCGACCCCTTCACCACGACCGGCCGCCGCCGTCCGCTGGCGTCTGGCTCACCCAGCTCCATGCGGACGCAGGTGACGAGCCCGCACGCGCGCTCGCCCTGGATGGCGGTCGGCGCCGCGAGGAAGTGCATCTCGACGCCCTCGTGCCGGGCCGCCTCCACCTCGACGTCCCACGCCGGCATCTCCTTCCTGGAGCGCCGGTACACGACGGTGACCTTCTCGGCCCCCAGCCGGACGCAGGTCCTGGCGGCGTCGATGGCCGTGTTCCCGCCCCCGACGATCGCGACCCGCCTGCCGATCCTCACCGGCTTGCCGAGGGCGACGTCGGTGAGGAACTCGGTGCCGGCCCACACGCCCGGCAGGTCCTCGCCGGCCACGTCCATCTTCCGGCTCGCCACGGCGCCGATGCCGAGGAAGACGGCGTCGAACCCGCGTGCGAAGAGGTCGGAGATCGTGAAGTCGCGTCCGAGCGCCTTTCCGTGCTCGATCTCGATCCCGAGCGCGGTGATGAGCCCGACCTCCCGGTCGAGCACCGCCTTCGGGAGCCTGTACTCCGGTATGCCGTAGCGCAGCGCGCCGCCGGCGGCCGGCAGCGCCTCGAACACCGTGACGGCGTGCCCCCGCTGCGCGAGGTAGTACGCGGCCGTGAGGCTCGCCGGCCCCGCTCCCACCGCGGCCACGCGCTTGCCGGTCGGCGGCGCAGCCTGCGGGACGTAGGCGTTCTCGTGCCCGGCGTCCCAGTCGGCGGCGAACCGCTTGAGGTAGTCGATGCCGACCGGGCCCTCGAGGGCGCTGCGCCGGCACTCCTTCTCGCACGGCCGCGGGCACACGCGCCCGATCGAGAGCGGGAACGGGTTGACCTTCTTGACGAGCTTCGCCGCCTCGCGGTACTGCCCCTGCGCGATGAGCGCGATGTAGCCCTGGACGTCCACGCTCGCGGGGCACTCGGCCTGGCACGGCGCGACGCAGTCGCCGCGGTGGTTGGAGAGCAGAAGCTCGAGGGCCATCGTCCGCACGGCGCGAACGTCGTCCGTGTCGGTCCACACCCTCATGCCGGGGGCGACGCGCGTGGCACACGACGGGACGTAGCGGCGCAGGCCCTCGACGCGGACGACGCAGAGCCAGCACGACCCGAACGGCTCGAGCTGCGGGTCCTGGCACAGCGTCGGGATCTCGACGCCGTGCGCCCGCGCCGCGTCGAGGATCGTCGCGCCGGCATCGACGGAGACCTCGTTCCCGTTCAGCGTGATCGTCGTGGATGCCACCCGGGTCCCTTCGTGGACGCCGCCCCGCCGGGGCGCGCGTCAGCGCACGGTGATCGCGTCGAACCGGCAGACCTGCCGGCAGGCGTCGCACTTCGTGCAGAGGTCCTGGTTGATGGAGTGCGGCTTCTTCCGCTCGCCCGTGACGGCCCCGGCCGGGCAGGCGCGCGCGCAGAGCGTGCAGCCCGTGCACGCGGCCGCGTCCACCTCCCAGGTGAGAAGCGGGCGGCAGGCGAGCGCCGGGCACTTCCTGTCCCGGATGTGCGCGTCGTACTCAGCGCGGAAGTACTTGATGGTCGTGAGCACCGGGTTCGGCGCCGACTGCCCGAGGCCGCACAGCGACGACGACACGATCTTCTCCCCGAGCTCCTGGAGCCGTTCGACGTCGCCCTCGCGGCCGTTGCCCTCGCAGATCCTGTTCAGGATCTCGAGCATGCGCTTCGTGCCGATCCGGCAGAACGTGCACTTGCCGCAGCTCTCGTCCTGCGTGAAGTTGAGGAAGAACCGCGCGATGTCCACCATGCAGGTCCGGTCGTCCATGACGACCATGCCGCCGGAGCCCATGATGGCGCCGGTCTGCACGACCGACTCGTAGTCCACGGGGATGTCGATGAACTCCTCGGGGATGCACCCGCCCGACGGCCCGCCGAGCTGCACGGCCTTGAACGCGTGGCCGCCCGGCACGCCGCCGCCCACGTCGTTGATGACCTCGCGCAGCGTGATGCCCATCGGGACCTCGACGAGCCCGCCGCGGGCGATCTTCCCGGCCAGCGCGAAGACCTTCGTGCCCTTGCTCTTCTCGGTGCCGTACGCGGCGAACGCCGCGGCGCCGTGCGCGATGATCCACGGCACGTTCGCGTACGTCTCGACGTTGTTGATGTTCGTCGGCCGTCCCCACAGGCCCTTGGCCGCGGGGTACGGCGGACGGATCCGGGGCATGCCGCGTCTGCCCTCGACCGACGCGATGAGCGCCGTCTCCTCGCCGCAGACGAAGGCGCCCGCGCCTTCCTTGATGTGCACGTGAAGGGAGTGCCCGGTGCCGAGGACGCGCTCGCCGAGGAACCCGCGCTTCTCGGCGTCGGCGATGGCGATCGCGAGGCGCTTGACGGCGAGGGGGTACTCCGCGCGAACGTAGATGGTGCCCTCGTCCGCCCCGATGGCGTACGCGGCGACGGCAAGCCCCTCGAGCACGGAGTGCGGGTCGCCCTCGAGGACGCTCCGGTCCATGAACGCCCCGGGGTCGCCCTCGTCCGCGTTCACGATGACGAACTTCTTCGTTCCCGGCGCCTTGCGCGCCAGCTCCCACTTCATCCCGGTCGGAAACCCCGCGCCGCCCCGCCCGCGCAGCCCGGAGTCCTTCACCTCGGCGATGACCTGCTCCGGGGTCATCGCGCGGACGGCCTTCGCCAGGGCGTCGTAGCCGCCGGCGGCGACGTACTCGTCGATGGACTCGGGGTCGATGACCCCGCAGTTGCGGAGCACGAGCCTGACCTGCCGCGCGTAGTACGCCTCGTCGGGAAGCGTCCGGTCCTCCGCGCGCACGAGGAGCTCCGCGACCGGGCGACCGCCGATCACGTGTTCCTCGATGATGCGCGCGGCGTGCTCGGGCTTCACGCCGCCGTAGGTGCAGCGGGCCCCGCCCGGGAGCGCGACGTCCACGATCGGCTCCCGGTAGCACATCCCGACGCACCCCGTGCGCCGCAGCCGCGCCCCGATGCGGCGCGCCTCGATCTCGCGCGCGAGCGCCGCGTGCACGTCCGCCGCGCCGGCGGCCACGCCGCAGCTCGACAGCCCGACGGTGATCTCCGGAACCGACACTGCCGCTCCCATCCGAGCCTCCGGGAGAACTGCCAGGCTACTTCCCCCGCTTCCTCACGACCTTCCGCGCCGCCTCCGGGGTGAGCCGGCCGTACGTGCCCTCCTCGATCATCATCACGGGGGCGAGGCTGCAGCACCCGAGGCATGCGACCGACGAGACCGTGTACTCGCCGTCCGCGGTCGTGCCCCCGTCCTTCACGGCGAGCTCGTCGCACAGCGCCTCGGTGATCGCCGTCGCGCCCTGCACGTGGCACGCGGTGCCGTGGCAGACTTTGATGATGCGCCTGCCGACCGGCTCGAGCCTGAACTGCGAGTAGAAGCTCGCGACCCCGTGGACCTGCGCCGCCGGAACGCCCGCGCGCTCGCCGATCCGGGCGAGGACGGCCGGCGGCAGGTAGCCCACGCGCGCCTGGACGTCCTGGAGGATCGGGATGAGCGACCCGGGGGCGGTGCCGCGCGCCGCGACGACCTCGTCCACGACGGCAAGGCGCTCGGCATCAACGCAGGCGCAGTCTCTGCGCTCCATCGGATCTCCCTCGACCCCGCTACGGCATGACCGTCCGCGGGCAGTCCCCGAAGTAGATCGCCGACTCGTGCGCGACCCGCTCGGGCGAGTCGGACGCGTGGACGGCATTCTCGCTCTTGCTCTTCCCGTGCTTCGCGCGGATCGTCCCCGGCGCCGCCTCGGCCGGGTCGGTGGCGCCCACGAGCCTGCGCAGCGCCGCAACGGCGTCGGGGGCCTCGAGCATCACCGCGACGGCGGGGCCGGAGCAGATGAGCGCGACGAGACCGTCGAAGAAGTGCTTGCCCGCGTGGACGTCGTACATCACGGCCGCTTCCTCGCGCGTCAGCCGGCGCATGGCGATCCCGACGATCGTGAAGCCGGCGCGCTCCACCATCGCGAGCACCTCTCCCGTCGCGCCCTCGCGCACCGCGTGCGGCTTGACGACCATGAACGTCCTATCCACGGCTTCCCCCCCGCCTGAGCTCGATGACCGCGTCCCTGCCGAGCGAGAGCGCCTTCTCGTTCGCGGCCTCGGTGCCCTTCGGCACGCGCGCGAGCACCGCGCTTCGGATGGAGTCCCACGCGACGACGCCCGTGACCTCGGCGACGGCGCCGAGCGCGATGACGTTGGCGAAGAGCGCGCGCCCGCAGCCGTCGATGGCCAGCTTCGTGAACGGGATCCGCACGGCGTCCGGGGACTCGATGCGCTCGACGAGGTAGGAGTCCACGAGCAGCGTTCCGCCTTCCCTGAGGCTCGGCCCGTACTCGTCGAGCGCGGCCTGCGTCATCGCGAGCAGAACGTCCACGCGCGTCGCCTTCGGGTAGTCGATCTCCTCGTCGGAGATCACGACGTCGGTCTTGCTCTTCCCGCCGCGCGCCTCCGGGCCGTAGCTCTCCGTCTGCACGGCGTTCCGGCCCTCGTGGACCGTCGCGGCCTCGGCCAGAAGCCGCCCGGCGAGCATGAGCCCCTGCCCGCCCGACCCGGAGAGTCTCACCTCGAATCTCCCGCCGCTTCCATCCTCCACGCGTCGCTCCCGCGCGGGCCCCGCGGCCGTGTCCGCCGCCGGGCCGCCGCGCCCCTACGCCTTCTTGCGGTACGCCTTCAGCCGGTACGCCGTCTCGTCGTACGTCTCGAGGGTCCGCCGGACGCCCGCGACGACCTCGGGGGTCGCCGCCAGCTTCTCGGCGAGCGCGTCGTAGACCGTGATGAACTCCGGGAGCTCCCGCTCCTGGATCACGCCGCGCACGAACTTGCCTTCGAGCTCGGCGGGCGACATCTTCGCCGCCTCGGCCACGGTGACCGAGCCCTCCTTCATCGCCTGCAGCATCGCCACCGGCGACGTGAGCTTGTTGAGCCGCCCGTAGCTCGTGTAGCAGTTCGCCACGACCTCGACGACCGAGAAGCCCTTGTGACGCATCGCCCGCTCAATGAGCTTGTCCAGCTCGCGGACGTGGTAGACGGAGCTCCTGGCGACGAAGGTGGCACCCGCGCCGACCGCGAGGCCGGCGACGTCGAAGTCGTGCTCGACGTTGCCGTACGGCGCGGTCGTCCCGCGCCTTCCGTGCGGGGTCGTCGGCGAGTACTGCCCCCCGGTCATCCCGTAGATGGCGTTGTTCACGACGATCGCGGTCATGTCGATGTTGCGACGGCAGGAGTGGATGAAGTGGTTCCCGCCGATGGCCACCGCGTCGCCGTCCCCCATGACGGTGATCACGCGGAGCTTGGGCTTCGCGAGCTTGAGCCCGGTGGCGAACGCCAGGGCGCGCCCGTGGGTCGTGTGGAGCGTGTTGAAGTCCACGTAGGCCGGAAGCCGCCCCGTGCACCCGATGCCCGAGACGACGGCGAGGTCGTTCTTCTCGACGCCCATCCTCGCGATGGCGCGGATCATCGCGCCCATCACGATGCCGAGCCCGCACCCCGCGCACCACACCGTGGGGAGCTTCTTGTTCGACCTCAGGTAGGTCCGCACCGTCTCCATGACCTGGCTCATCGTCCGGCCTCCCTGAGCGCGAACGCCGTGATCTCGCCCGGGTCGAAGAGGTTCCCGTCGACGCGCCCGACGTGTCGCACGGGCACGGCCCCGCAGAGGGCCCGCTCGACCTCGAGCACGAGCTGCCCGAGGTTCATCTCGGGAACCACCACGAGCCGGAGCCGCGGGGCGAGCTCGCGGAGCCGCTTCTGCGAGAACGGCCAGATGGTCCTCGGGCGGAGGAGCCCCGCGCGCACGCCGGCGCGGCGCAGCTCGCGCACCGAGGCCTTCGCCACGCGCGAGGTCGAGCCGTACGCGACCAAGAGGACGTCGGCGTCCTCCAGCATGAACTCCTCGTACGACGCAAGCTCGTCCACGCGGGACTCGACCTTGGACACGATGCGACGGATGTTGTCGTCCACCTCGCGCGGGACCATCGTCGGGAAACCGTGGGGGTCGTGCGTGAGGCCGGTCACGTGGAAGCGATACTCCCCGCCGAACGCCGCGAGGGGCGGCACGCCGTCGCCGGACGCGCCGAACGGACAGTAGTCGGCGAGGCCGGCGGCGGGGCGCGGGCGGGACGCCATGCCGCAGTCCGCGGGCCCCAGCAGACTCGCGTTCTCCCGCATGTGCGCCACGACCTCGTCCATCAGCAGAACGACCGGAGTGCGGTACCGCTCGGCGAGGCTCACGCACTCGATGGTCATCGTGAAGCACTCGAGGACCGTCGTCGGCGAGAGCGCGATGATCGAGTGGTCCCCGTGCGTCCCCCACCGCGTCTGCATCACGTCCATCTGCGCCGGCTGCGTCGGGAGACCCGTCGAAGGCCCCGCGCGCTGTACGTTGACGATGACGCAGGGGACCTCCGCGATGCACGCGAAGCCGATATTCTCTTGCATGAGGGAGAAGCCCGGCCCCGACGTTGCCGTCATCGCCTTGGCGCCGCCGAGCGACGCGCCGATGACCGCGGCCATCGACGCGATCTCGTCCTCCATCTGGATGAAGCGCCCCCCGACGAGCGGAAGGCTCTCCGAGAGGAACTCCGCGATCTCCGACGACGGCGTGATCGGGTAGCCCGCGAAGAGGTCCACGCCCGCCGCGAGCGCGCCGAGCGCGCAGGCCTCGTTCCCCTGGAGGAAGATCACCTTCCTCCTCCCGATCTGCACGCTCACCTGTCGCCGTCCTTCGGGGCCTTCTCGCCCTTCTCGCCGCCGGCCTTCTTCCGCTCCTTGTGGACCGTGATGGCCATGTCGGGACACATCATCTCGCACAGCCCGCAGACGATGCACTTGTCCGGGTTCGTGACGAGGGGACGGCCGGACCTGCTCGCCGTGAACACGCCCGCGGGACAGAAGGCGACGCAGATGCCGCACGACTTGCACCAGGGCGCGTAGATGAAGATCTCGTCGCTCGGATGCGCGTCGCGCGCGGGGTAGTTCCAGGCCCGCTTCGGAACCCGCTCCTCCGGCTCTCCGCTCATGCTCGTCTCCCGAGTGCCTCTCGGACGAGGTCGGGGATCTCGCTCGGCCGGTCGGCGACGGGAACGCCCGCCGCCCGCAGGGCCTCGATCTTCTCCTTCGCCGTGCCCTTCCCGCCCGCGATGATGGCCCCCGCGTGCCCCATCCGCTTGTCGGCCGGAGCCGTCCGTCCCGCGATGAAGCTCACGAGGGGCTTCCTCATCTTCGCCCTGATGAACGCCGCGGCCTCCTCCTCGTCGGTCCCGCCGATCTCGCCGATGAGGACGACCGCCGCGGTCTCCGGGTCGGCCTCGAACGCCGCGAGGGCGTCGATGAAGTTCGTGCCGATGATGGGGTCGCCGCCGATGCCGATGACCGTGGACTGCCCGATGCCGCGGCGGCGGAGCTGGTCCACGACCTCGTAGGTGAGCGTGCCGCTTCGCGACACGACGCCCACCTCTCCTGGCGAGTGGATGGAGCCGGGCATGATGCCGAGCTTCGACTTCCCGGGGCTGATGATGCCCGGGCAGTTGGGGCCGATCATGCGGGCGCCGGCCGCTCGGACGCGCCCGTAGAGCCGCGCCGCGTCGAGCACCGGAATGCCCTCGCTCACCGCGACGATGAGCCCGATGCCGGCGTCCACCGCCTCGGCGATGGCGCCGACCGCGAAGCGCGCCGGCACGAACACGATCGTCGCGTCGGCGCCCGTGTTCGCGACCGCGTCCTTCACGGTGTCGAAGACGGGAACGCCCTCCGCCGCGCGGCCGCCCTTTCCCGGCGTGACGCCCGCGACGACCTTCGTGCCGTACTCGATCATCGCCTTCGTGTGGAAGAGGCCGTCGCGGCCGGTGATGCCCTGGACGCACACGCGCGACTCCGCGTCGAGGAAGATGCTCACGCGGCCCTCCTTGCGAGCGCGACAGCCTTCTGTACCGCGTCGTCCATGGTCTCCGCCGTCACGAGCTCGTGCTCGGCGAGGATCTCCCTCGCGCGCGCCTCGTTCGTGCCCGTGAGGCGCGCGACGATGGGAACCGGCGCGGGCCGCGAGGCCAGCGCCCGGACGAGCCCGTTCGCCACGTCGTCGCAGCGCGTGATCCCGCCGAAGATGTTGATGAGCACGGCGCGGACGTTGCCGTCGCCGGTGATGATGTCGAGCGCAGCCATGACCTTCTCGGGGCTCGAGCTCCCGCCGATGTCGAGGAAGTTCGCCGGCTCGCCTCCGTAGTACTTGATGAGGTCCATGGTGGTCATCGCGAGTCCGGCGCCGTTCACGAGGCACCCGACGTTTCCGTCGAGCTTGACGTACGACAGACCGGCCTCGCGCGCGAGGGCCTCCGCGCGCGTCTCGCCGGAGGGGTCGCGGAGCGCCTCGATGTCCGGGTGGCGGAAGAGCGCGTTGTCGTCGATGTTCATCTTCGCGTCGACGGCCCACACCTCGCCGGACGGCGTGACGACGAGCGGGTTGATCTCGGCGAGCGAGCAGTCGGCGCCAACGAAGGCCTCGTACAGCTTCGACAGGACGTCCGCCACGGCGGCGGCCTGCGCCGCGCGCTCCTCGACGACCGACGCGAGACGGGAAGCCTCGGCGGGCGCAAGGCCCCTCTCCGGGTCGACGGGGACCTTCACGATCTTCTCGGGGGTCGTCCGCGCGACCTCCTCGATGTCGACGCCGCCGGCCGCGCTCACCATGATGACGGGCCGCTTCGAGGCGCGGTCCACCACGATGCCCGCGTAGTACTCCCGCTCGATGTCCACCGCGCCGGCCACGAGCACGCGCCGGACGGTGAGGCCCTTGATCTCCATGCCGAGGATGGCGGCGGCCTTCGCCTTCGCCTCCGCGGGGTCCTTCGCGAGCTTGACGCCGCCGGCCTTCCCGCGGCCGCCGGCGTGCACCTGGGCCTTGACGACGACGAGGCCGCCGATGCGCGCGGCCGCGCGCCCCGCTTCCTCGGCGTCCGACACGACCTCGTGCGCGGGGACCGGCACGCCGTGCCGTCTGAGGATGTCCCTGGCCTGGTGCTCGTGGATCTTCAACCGGTTCTCCCCCTGGGCGAGGCGTCTGCGGCGGGCCAGGCAACGGCCCCCGCGGAGACGCCGCTACAGGACTCTCGCGAGCGCGTCCTCAAGGTCCGGCTTGCCCGACACCCTGAGGTCGTAGCGCACGCGCACGGCCGGCTTGTTGATGGTGATCACGCGCCTGAGGTCGATGGGCGTGCCGATGACCACGACGTCGCAGTCCACCGCGTTGACGGTCTTCTCGAGGTCTGCGATCTGCTCCGCGCTGTACCCGGCCGCCGGGAGCACCGCTCCCACGTGCGGGTACTGCTCGAACAGCGCCTTGATCCTGCCCACCGCGTGCGGCCTCGCCTCGACGGGCGTCGCGCCCGCTGCCTTCGCGGCCACCGCGCCCGCCCCGAACGTCATGCCGCCGTGGGTGAGCGTCGGCCCGTCCTCGACGACGAGCACGCGCTTCCCGCGCAGGTCGATCCCGTTCTCGAACGCGACGGGCGACTCGCCGTGGACGATCATCGCGCCCGGGTTCACCGACCGCACGTTCTCCACGAGGCGGGCGATGTCCTCCCGCCTGGCCGTGTCCTCCTTGTTGATGAGCACGACGTCGGCCATGCGGAGGTTCTGCTCGCCCGGGTAGTAGGTGAGCTCGTGGCCTACGCGGTGGGGGTCCGCGACGACGATCAGCACGTCGGGCGTGTAGAAGGACGCGTCGTTGTTGCCGCCGTCCCAGAGGATGACGTCCGCCTCCTTCTCCGCCTCCTCGAGGATCTTCCCGTAATCGACGCCGGCGTACACGACGGAGCCCATCGCGATGTGGGGCTCGTACTCCTCCATCTCCTCGATGGTGCATCGGTGCCGGACCATGTCGTCGTACTCGGCGAAGCGCTGGCAGACCTGGACCCTGAGGTCGCCGTAGGGCATCGGGTGCCGCACGACGACGACGCGCTTGCCCCTCGCGGTCAGAAGCTCCGCGACGCTGCGGGTCGTCTGGCTCTTCCCGCTCCCCGTGCGGACGGCGCACACGGCGACGACCGGCTTCCTCGAGTCGAGCATCGTCTGCTCGGCGCCGAGGAGCGTGAAGTCGGCACCCAGCGCGTTCGTGAGCGACGCCCTATGCATGACGTACTCGTGCGACACGTCGCTGTAGGCGAACACGATCTCGTCAACGCACCGCTCGGCGACGATCGTCGGGAGGTCGACCTCCGCCAGGATGGGGATGCCGTCGGGGTAGAGCGGCCCGGCGAGCTCGGCCGGGTAGGCGCGTCCCGCGATGTCGGGGATCTGCGTCGCGGTGAACGCCACGACCTCGCAGTCGGCCCGCTCCCTGTAGACCAGGTTGAAGTTGTGGAAGTCCCTTCCGGCAGCTCCCATGATGACGATCCGTCGCTTCGGCATCCGCCCTCCCCCGACGGCAGCAGGCCGCGATTGGTCCACCCGGCCGCGCCGGGCGCGTCGAACCCCCCTCGGGGCTCTTCGTGAGCGCCCCTTCAGGGGGTTCCGTCCATCCCCTACGACCCTCTCGGGCTCACATCGGAGCAGCCATGATACAGCGAGGAGGGTCACTCTGTCCACTAGCGAAGGCAGCGTGGCCCGAGGGCGAGGATCCGCTCGATGATCGACCGGGTCGACCTGCCGGGGAGCTCCTCCAGCGCCTCGACGCGCCCCCCGCGGCCCTTCACGATGTCCGCCCCGACAATGGTCTGTTCGGCATAGCCGGCCCCCTTCACGAGGACGTCCGGCTGCACGGCGCCGATGAGCTCGTAGGGCGTTTCCTCGTCGAAGAGGCACACGAGGTCCACCGAGGCCACCGCGGCCACGACCGCTGCCCGGTCGTCCTCGGGGACGATCGGCCGCCCCTCGCCCTTGCGCAGCTCCCGGACGGACCGGTCCGTGTTGACGCCGACGACGAGCACGTCGCCCAGCGCCTTCGCGCGCGACAGGTAGTCGGTGTGTCCCCTGTGCAGGATGTCGAAGCAGCCGTTGGTGAAGACGACCGTGAGGCCGCGCGCCCGCGCGTCCGCCGCGGCGGCCGCTGCCTCCTCACGCCCGACGACGCGCCCCACCGGTCCCCTCCCGAAGCTCGGCGAATGACCGCGCGATCTCGTCCACGGTCGCCGACGCCGTGCCGACCTCTCTGATGACCACCCCCGCAGCGTGGTTCGCGATGATGGCCGCCTCGACCATCGTGGCGCCCGCGGCGAGCGAGACGGCCATGGCGCTCACGACGGTGTCCCCCGCCCCCGTCACGTCGAACACCTCGCGGGCCACGGTCGGCAGGTCCACGCGCTCTCCGCCCTTCAGGAAGAGCGACATCCCGTGCTCCCCGCGCGTGATGACGACGCACGCCGCGTCCAGCGAGCGCTGAAGCTCCCAGCCGACGCGCGCGAGGGACTCGTCGTCGGTGATGCGCACGCCGACGGCGTTGCCCGCTTCCTTCTGGTTCGGCGTGATCGCCGTCACCCGCCTGTAGCTGGGGAAGTGCGACTCCTTGGGATCCACGCAGACCTTCCTGCCCTTCGAGAGCGCCGCCGAAAGGGCCGCGGCGAGGCTCGCCTGCGTGACGACCCCCTTGCCGTAGTCCGAGATGACGAGGACGTCGCAGGCGTCGATCGCGCTCTCCAGGCCGTCGCGGATCGCGGCATCGTGCGGCGGGCCGACCTCGCGCGCGTCCTCCCGGTCGGCGCGCACGATCTGCTGGCTGTGGGCGATGAGGCGCGTCTTCGTCGTCGTCACCCGCCCGGGCACGGACACCACGCGGGACGCGTCCACGCCCCTCGTCCGCAGGAGCGACAGGAGCTCACGGCCGCCGTCGTCCTCCCCCACGGCCCCGACGAGCAGCGCCGAACCACCCAGCGACACGACGTTCTCGGCAACGTTGGCGGCGCCGCCGAAGCGCACGCTCTCCTCACGGACGTCGAGCACGGGCACGGGCGCCTCGGGAGAGATGCGCTCGACGCTGCCCCAGACGTACCGGTCGAGCATGAGGTCGCCGAACACTGCGACCCTCCGCCCCGGAAACGCGTTCAGGATCGTCCCAAGCCTCGGGGACTCGATGCTGTTCACAGGCCCTCCCACACGCCGCGGCGCGGGCGTCGCGCTCGCGCGTGAAGCGCCGCGGATGCTAGACCAGGCCGCGAGCCCAAGTCAAGGGCAAGGGCCCCGGACGCGCCGCGGCCGACCCCGAGGGGCCGGCCGCGCTCCACGCCGAACGCCCTGCCGGAACACAATCACGGCTGGGTGAGCTTGACCCGCTCGATCCTCCTCCGACGGCGCGGCTTCCTCTTGGGGTGCTTCGGGACCATGAGGTCCGGATACGCGTTGTGCAGCGCCTGGATCGAGGAGCCGGAGAAGCAGCCGGTGAGCATCCCGCCGAGCCCGTGCTCGCGAAACAGGTGGTAGGTCACGTCCTGGAAGACCCTGTCCTTCGAGACGCCGAGCTTCTCCTCGCAGAGCCACCGCGTGGCCCGCCGAGCGTTCTCGAGCCCGGGAGCGCCCTGCCAGAAGTTCTTCGGGACGTTGCGGAACTCCCAGGGATGGAACCGCCCCGGATACGCGTTCTCGATCGCCTTGAAGAACGAGCCCCGGAAGCACACCGACAGCATGCCTCTCAGGTTGTACTTGCCGAAGGTCGTCGCGGAGACGCGCTGAGGGATGTCGTCCTGGGTCACGCCCTCGACCCGCTCGATCATCCAGCGCGTCGCCTCGGCGGCCAGCGTCAGCCGCTCCGGTCCCTGCCACATGCCCTTGACGTTGAACTGCCACTTGTGGAACATGCCCGGGTAGGCGTTGTCGATCGCCTTGTACGGCGACCAGTCGAAGCAGCTCCCCAGCATCCACGTGAGACCGTTGTCGTAGAAGAGCTTCTTGTGGATCGCGCGCGGGATCTCCTGGACCTTGATCCCCAGCTTCTCCTCGAGCAGGTACCTCGTGATGATCGCAGCCCGCGCGCGGCCCGCTCCCCCGTTGAAGAAGTTGTTGGGGAAGCGCCTTCTCCGACCCGCGAACACGTCCTCGTACGTCTCGATGATCCCGACCCGTTCCAGGTCGGGCACGGCTCCTCCCGAGTCCAGCTTTTTCAGCTCCGCAACCATAGCTCCTCCCGTCTACAGCACGGACAACTGACAAAGCTGTCGCCGTCTCGAAGATGCGCGTTGTCCCCGTTCACAACTTGTTACACTTGTCAACTACGGGTCCCGAACATATCACCCCGCTCCGAAGCTGTCAAGCGGATTTCTGTCAAACCGGACGTAGTCGCGTTTCCGCGCCTCCATCGCTCGCGTCCGGGATCCCAGCGATGGCGGAACAGGCACGCCGGGTGCAGTAGGACGACCGGCCTGTGCCGAGCCGGCGGCCAGAAACCCCTTGACACCGGAGAGGGTCGTCCTTATCTTTGCGCAACCGTAGCCGGACGGGGCCGCTTCTAGGGGGGTCCCGCAGCGAAGGAGCCTATGGCGGACCAGAAGCAGCAGATCAGCATCGAGCTCCCCGACGAGCTCGCGGAGGGTACCTACGCCAACTTCGCGGTCATCACGCACTCGCCGGCCGAGTTCGTCATGGACTTCATCAGGGTCCTCCCCGGCACGAAGAAGAGCCGGGTACACGCCAGGATCATCATGGCCCCCCAGAACGCCAAGGCCCTGCTCAGGGCCATCGAGGAGAACATCCGGCGGTACGAGGAGCGCCACGGGGAGATCAGGACGGCGGGCAAGGAAGAGCCCGGCAAGCAGATAGGGTTCCAGTAGGGCGCCGGAAGCCTCGCGCGAAGGAGGTAGCCGGAGAGGCCAGGGACGGGCCCGCCGGGAACGCCGGCGGCGGCAAGGGAAGGCAAGACAGACCCGTTACAGGAGACCCGGGGGCCCGGTGTCCCCGAGATCGCAAGGGAGGTGAATCCAGAAGACCAAACCGGACTTTCGGGGAAGTTCCTTTGGTTGGGACGCAGGTTGTTACCAATGCCACAAGGGGGTTTGGAGATGAGAAGCACTCTGTGTGCCGTGATCGTCCTCGCGCTGGTCGGCATGGCCTCGACGGCCGGTGCCTACGACTTCCTGTACAGCGGCGACAAGGCCGCCACGCACGACCAGGGCGCCTTCGGCATCAACGTCGGCCTCTGGTACTTCATGGCCGACAAGGTCTACGACAGCGAGGGCGAGAGCCAGGACCTCGACGCCGACTGGACGGCCATGTACTTCCCGATGAACTTCTACTACGCCGTCATGGACCAGATGGAGATCGGCGTGAAGCCGAACTTCCAGATGCTCAAGCTGAAGGCTCCCGACGATATGCGCACTGAGGACGAGATCACGGGCACCGGCCTCGGCGACACGTGGATCTACGCGAAGTACATGTTCATGCCTGAGCCGATGATGACCGCGCGTCTCGGCCTCAAGATCGCCACCGGCAACTCCGAGCCTGAGGAGGACGAGATCGGCACCAGCGAAGGCCAGATGGACATCGACGGCGCGCTGATGGTCGGGATGCCCGCCGGCCCGGGCGTGTTCGACGTGGCCCTCGGGTACAGGTACAGGCTGGAGAACAGCGATACCAAGTGCACCCCGGGCAGTGAGATCCACTTCTGCGCCGGCTACGCCTATCCGATGAGCGACATGCTCGCCCTCAAGATCGCCGCCGACGGCTACTTCGGCAGCGACGACAAGTCCGACCCTGAGGACCCGTCCGACGAGGATTCGGGTCGCAACGTCGTCTACATCAACCCCGGCATCGACTACACGATGGCCAACGGCATGACCCTGGGCGCCGACTTCCACTACCCGCTCATGGGCAAGAACGTCCCGGCGGAGTGGGGCCTTGGTCTGTATTTCGGCTGGGGCAAGTAGATCGGATCGAGAATCTGCAGGTCGAAAGAGAGAGCCGCCCGCGAGGGCGGCTCTCTTCTTTGAGCGGATGTCCCCGCGCGGCGGGCGGCGGCGCGCTCGCGAAGAGGCGCGCCTCAGCCTCAGGTGTCGCGGCTTCCGTCGCGCCTCGTCTTCCACCTGCGGTGCATCCAGAAGTAGTGATCCGGGTGACGGCGGATGAACTCCTCGAAGACGCGCGTGTAGCCCTGCGTGAGGAGTCTCGCCGCGTCGTCGGGCGCCGTGCCTGCCGGGGGCGCCGGGATGCGCGGGGCGATGACGAGCTCGTGGCGTCCGCGCGGGTGCCTGACGGCCACCCCTGGAAGGAGCGGTGCGCCCGCGGCGAGCGCGAACCGCGCGGGCCCGTACGGCGTCGAGGCCGGCCGCCCGAGGAACTCCACGAAGATGCCCGTCCTCCCGGCATCCTGGTCGGACAGCATGGCGACGATCCTGTTCGCCCGAAGGGCCCGGAAGACGCCCCTCAGACTCCGGCTCAGGGGAACGGTCTCCACCCCGAGGCCCTGCCGGAGCCGGTTCATGAGGCCGTCCACCAGCGTGTTGTGCTGCTCCCCGACGAGGAACGAGACGGGGTAGCCCGTTGCGGCGAGGGTCGCCGCGACCTCCCAGTTGCCGAAGTGCGCGGCGACGAGGATCGCGCCCTTCCCGCCGGCGAGGGCATCCTTCAGGTGCTCCTCCCCCGTCACGCTCACGGTCGCCTCGATGGCCCGCTTCGTGAGCCTCGGGAACCGCGCGTACTCGAAGGTCATGCGCCCGAAGTTGCGGTAGGCCTCGCGGGCGATGCGCTCGACCTCACGCTGCGGCATGCCGGGGCCGAGCGCCTCGGCGATCTGTCGCGTCGCCACGCCCCGCCGCGCGCGAACGACCGAGAATGCGAGGTCCCCCAGCGCGGCCCCGCTCTCCCGCGCGACCCCCGCCGGGAGCGCACAGATGACGGCCTGCGCCGCGCGAACCGCGGCGTACTCGAGACGGTGCGTCAGCGTCGGGTATCGCCGTCCGCTGCTGCCGCGAGCGCCAGCCATCACGCGAACCTCCTCGCCAGCCACGACAGCCTCACGCGAACGGCGTGCTCGGGGCACACCTCGTGGCAGCACAGGCACTCGACGCACGCCTTCCGCGACACGACCGGCGCGCCGTCCTTCATCGCGATCGCTCCGACCGGGCAGCTCCGCGCGCAGAGCCTGCACGCCTCTCCCCTGCAACCCCACGCCTTCGACATCTCGGGGCACACCCAGATCCAGGGCTCGAGCGCGCGGACGACGAAGTCCGGGATGAGGTTCATGAAGGCCGTGCGCGGGAGCGCGAAGCCCGAGAGGTCGAAGGACGACGGGTCCGCGCCGACCACCTCGATGTCCGCGAGGGCCGCCGCGCCGAGTCCCCGCTCGGCGGCGACGCGGAGCGTCGGGACGCTCCCCTCGCCGAGGCCCATCATCGCGGCCGCCACCGCGTCCACCGCGACGGCGTCCTCGCCGGCGAGGATCGCGCCCACCTGCCTCGGACGCCCGCCGGACGGGCCGTCGCCCTCCATCGCGACCACCGCGTCGAGCACGTTGAGCCGCGGCCGCACCAGGCAGTGCACGTCCACGATGTGACGCGCGAACGGGACCGGGCGCGGGGCGGCGCTGTGGAGCCTGCTCTTCAGGAAGCCGGGGATGACGCCGAACATGTTCTTCACACAGCCCGTGTACATCGTGAGCACGTGTGTCTTCATCTTCGCGATGTTGAGCACGGCGTCGGCCTCAAGCGCCGGCCGCGCGATCATGTAGGAGCGGAGCGCCCCGCGCACCTCGCGCGATCCGGAGGCCTCGAAGCAGACGAGCGGGACGCCCATCCGCTCGGAGAGCTCGAGCATGCCCGTGTTGCGCCAGACCCGCTCGACGCCTCGGATGGCGCCGCCGGGGCTGTCGCCGATCGACGGGACGCCCCCCGCGGCGCGGACGAGCGCCGCGACCGCGCCGACGATCTCCGGATGGGTCGTGATGGCCCGTTCGGGGGCCTTCGCGGAGAGCAGGTTGGGCTTGAGGAGCACGCGCTCGCCGGGGCGCACGAAGCGCGACATGCCCCCGAGAAGCTCGACGGCCTCGGCCACGGCGCGGCCGACGCGCTCCGGGTCGTAGTCCGCGCACCGGACGACGGCGACGCGCGCCCGTGTCCCGCCCATCGGCATCCTCCGCGCGCGGGCCGCCGCCGACCCCGCGAGCACCTGTCACCGGCGGCCGCGCACGTACCTCCCGCCCGGCGCCGGCGACGCAAGACCCTCGAGCTCGAGCGCGAGCAGGCACGACAGCACGCGCTCGACAGGCTCGCCGAGCCTCACAGCGATCTCGCCGGGCGAGAGCGGCGTCATCGAGAGGGCCGCTGCCACACGCCCGGCCGGCCCACCGACCGCCGGCGCGCTCCCAGCTTCCGCCCCACTCCCCGCGGACCGCGCGCGCTCCGCCGCTCCCGCCCGCCCGAACGGCCCCCACGCCGCGTCGAGCTCGTCGAGCACGTCCTCGACGCTCTCAACCAGTCGCGCGCCGCGCCGCAGAAGCCCGTGCGGCCCCCTCGACTGCGGCTCGTCCACCGGCCCGGGGACCGCGAAGACCTCCCGTCCCTGCTCGAGGGCCCGGGCGGCCGTGATCAGCGCGCCGCTCCTCGTGCCGGCCTCGACGACGACCACGCCGGCCGAAAGCCCCGAGATGATCCTGTTCCTCTGCGGAAACGCCGCCGGCCGCGCCTCCTGCATCGGCGAGAACTCGGAGACGACCGCGCCGCCGGACGTGGCGATCTCCGGCGCGAGCCCCGCGTTCTCGGGCGGGTACGGCTCGGCCGCAAGGCCACAGCCGAGCACCGCGACCGTTCGACCGCCGGCGTCCAGCGCCCCGCGATGCGCGGCGGTGTCGATGCCCCGGGCGAGCCCGCTCACGACGGCGAGCCCGGCCCTGACGAGGTCGGAGGCCAGAGCCCGCGCGAACGCCACGCCGCGCGGCGTCGGCGCGCGCGTCCCGACGATCGCGACCGCGGGGAGCAGCCCGGCCAGCGCAGCCCCCGCAACGAAGATCCCGATCGGCGCGCGGGCGATCTCGGCCAGCACCGCCGGGTAGTCCGGATCGCCGGGCACGGCGAACCTCGCGCCGGCGCGCGCCGCGTCCGCCAGGTCGGCAAGGTGCCGCCCCGAGGCGACGGTCGCCGCGATCGGCGACGCGATCTCCGCCGGCAACAGCGGCCCGGAGGCCGCCCGCCCGAGCGCCGCGTCAACGACGGCTCCGTGCGATCCGAAGACGCTCAGAAGCTCCGACGCGGTCGCCGGACCGATGCCCGGCGTGCACGCGATCGCCAGGGCCGCTTCCCTCTCCTCCACCGCTCCCCCCTCCCGGGCCCCGCCCCATGGACCGTCACGAAGCTCCGACGCTCTCGAGAAGCCCCCCGACCGCGTGCCGCAGTCTGTCGAGGCCCTCGCCCCTGAGCGCCGAGATCGCCAGCACCTCCTCCCCGCCGAACCGCGCGCGCGGCGTTCCGCCGGGGACGAGGTCCATCTTGTTCAGCACCACGATGCGCCGCTTCTCCGCCAGACCCTTGCCGTAGCTCGCGAGCTCGTTGACGAGCGTGTCGTAGTCGCCCGCGAGATCCTCGCTCGAGGCGTCCAGCAGGATGACGAGCACGCGGGTCCGCTCGACGTGCCTCAGGAACCGAAGCCCGAGCCCCTTGCCCTCGTGCGCGCCCTCGATGAGGCCGGGCAGGTCCGCCGCGACGAAGCTCCCGTCGTCGCCGTAGCGCACGAGCCCCAGCACCGGGCTCAGCGTCGTGAAGGGGTAGTCGCCGATCCTCGGCTTCGCCGACGAGATCCTCGAGAGCAGCGTGGACTTCCCCGCGTTCGGCAGCCCGACGATCCCGACGTCGGCGATGAGCTTGAGCTCGAGATCGATCGTCCGCTCCTCGCCGGGGACGCCGGGCTCGTGCCGCGTCGGCGCCTGCTCGATGGGCGTCGCGAAACGCGCGTTCCCGCGGCCCCCGCGGCCGCCCTTCGCCGCGACGACGCGCTTGCCCGGGGCGTCGAGGTCGGCAAGCACCTCGCCCGTGTCGCGGTCCTTGACGAGCGTGCCGACCGGCACCTTGAGCAGGATCCCCTCGCCGTCGCGCCCGGTCTTCGTCGCGCCGCTGCCGTGCCGGCCGCTCTCGGCCCGGTAGTGCCTCCTGTAGTGGAAGTCGACGAGCGTGGATCGCCCCTCGGACGCCTCGATGATGACGTCGCCGCCTCGGCCGCCGTCGCCGCCGCTCGGACCGCCGTGCGGCACGAACTTCTCGCGACGGAACGCCAGGCAGCCGTTCCCGCCGTTGCCCGCGCGCACCTGGATGGTCGCGGTGTCGATCAGCATGTGTGCCGGTCCGTGCCGCCTCCCCGCTCCCCCTCGGCCGCCCGGGGGGGGCCGGTCCACCAGGGGTTGGGTCGGTCGGTGAGGATCTTGTCGGGGTTCAGCGTCCCGCCCGGGTCGAGCGCGCGCTTCACGGCCCGCGTGAGGCCGAGCGCCGCCGGGCCGAGCTCGCTCGCAAGATGCTCGGCCTTCGTGATCCCGATCCCGTGCTCGCCGGAGAGCGTGCCTCCGAGCGCGAGCGCCGCCGCGAAGAGCCGCGACACCGCCGCCCGGGCGCGCGCCATCTGCTCGGGGTCGGAGCGCTCGACCATCACGTTGACGTGGAGGTTGCCGTCGCCGGCGTGACCGAACGCGAGGACCGACAGACCGAGCGACTCGCCGATCTCCCGCATGGCGCGCACGAACGCGGGGATCGCGCTCCGCGGCACGGCGATGTCCTCGTTGATCTTGCCGCCCGAGAGCCGCGCGAGCGCGGGGGACACCGACCGCCTGAGCTTCCAGATGTCGTCGCGCTCGGCCTGCGACGCCGCCTCGCGGAAAGCGGACGCGCCGTGCCGCACGGCCGCATCCCGCACGCGGCGCGCCGCCGCGGCGAACGCTGCCGGGTCACCCTCGAGCTCGACGAGGAGCGCGGCCTCGGGCACGGTCGCCGGCCGGGCGCCGCTCGCGTGCTCGAGCGCGCTCGCGAGGGTGCCGGCGTCCAGAAGCTCGAGCACGCTGACCGAAAGCCCCGAGGCGATCACCTCCGCGACGGTGCGCGCGGCGGCGTCGAGGGACGGGAACTCCACCCAGTACGTCGCGTACGCGGCCGGCCGCTCGACGAGCCGGAGCGCGACCTTCGTCACGACGGCGAGCGTGCCCTCGGAGCCCACGAGGATCGGGGCCGCGTCCCAGCCGCCCTCGCCCGCGCCGGCGAGGAGGCCGGTCGTGATCACCGTGCCGTCGGCGAGGACGCACTCGAGCCCGACGACGTAGTCGCGCGTGACGCCGTGCAACACGGTCCGCGGGCCGCCGGCGCCCTCGGCGACGTTGCCCCCGATCGTGGAGACCTTGAGGCTCGCAGGATCCGGCGGGTACGACAGCCCGAACGCCGCCGCCCGCGCGTCGACCTCCGCGTTGACGACGCCCGGCTCCACGACGGCCAGCCTGCGGGCCGGGTCGAGCAGCACCACGCGGTTCATCCTCTCGGTGGAGACGACCACGCCGCCGGCGACGGGCAGGCAGCCGCCCGTGTAGCCGGTGCCGGCCCCGCGGGCCACGACGGGGCAGCCGCGACGCGACGCGACACGGACGACCGCGGCCGCCTCCTCGGTCGACCGCGGCCACACGACGGCGTCCGGAAGCGCCCTGAGGTCCGTGGCGTCCATGGAGTAGCAGATGCGGTCCTCGAGCCGCGCCGACATCGAGCCGCCCGCCGCGCGTCGCAGCTCGGCAAGAAGCCGCGCGTCAACCGCGCCGCGTCCGTCCCTTCCCGCCACGCGTCGCCCTCCCCACCGTCCGCTTCCGCCTCGCCGCGAGCGCCCGCTCGACCGCCGGCGGCACGAGGCCGTCCACGCTTCCGCCCAGGAGCCCGACCTCCTTCACGACCGTCGAGTCGATGTACGTGAAGCGCTCGCTCGGCATGAGGAACACGGTCTCCACGTCGGCGGCCAATCGCCGGTTCATGAGCGCCATCTGGAACTCGTACTCGAAGTCCGAGACCTCGCGGAGCCCCCGGATGATCGCGACCGACTGAAGCCGCGCCGCGACGTCGACGAGAAGCCCCGAGAAGACGACGGCCTCGACGCCGTCCATGCCCTTCACGGCGTCGCGCACGAGCGCGAGACGCTCCCGCTCGGAGAACATCGGCGTCTTCGCCCGGCCCGTCCCGACGGCCACGACGATTCGGTCGAAGAGCTTCCGCGCCCTGCGGATGAGGTCGAGGTGCCCGTTGGTGATCGGATCGAACGTGCCTGGATAGAGAGCCGTTCTCACAGCGCCTCCCTCTCTCCTTCGCCCACACCGCGGAAGAAGCTCACCTCGGTGGAGCCGTAGCGCTCCGTCCGCTCGTGCACGAGCCCGCCTTCGCCTTCGTCCGGGCGGTCGCCGCTCGCGTGCTCGACGACGACGAGCGCTCCGGGCGCGAGCCCGTCCCACGGGCCCAGCCGGCCGAGCGCCTCGCCCGCCAGGCCGCTCCCGTACGGCGGGTCCACGAACACGAGATCGAATCGCGCCCGCCCGGCGCCCCGGCCGAGGAACCGCAGCGCGTCGCACGGGGCGACGACCGCGAGCCCGGCGATGCCGAGCGCCTCGAGGTTCCTCCGAAGCGCCGCGAGCGCCTCGCGGTCCCGCTCCACGAAGGTGACCGAGGCGGCCCCCCGGGAGAGGCACTCGATGCCGAGCGCCCCGGAGCCGGCGAACAGGTCCAGCACGCGCGCTCCATCGACGCGGTCGCCGAGGATGCCGAAGACGGACTCCCTCACGCGGTCGTACGTCGGCCGCACGAGCCGTCCGGCCGGGGCGTCGATCCGCCGTCCTCTGAGCCTGCCGGCGATGACCCTCATAGGCGCGGCCGCTAGTCCTCCTCCGCCCTGTCCGCCATCCCGTACCGCTGGAGCTTCCTGTACAGCGTGGATGGGTTGATGCCCAGAACGTCCGCCGCCTGCTTCTTCTTCCAGCCCGTCTCCTCGAGCGTCTGGATGAGGTAGCGCCGCTCGACCTCGTCGAGCGTGAGACCGGACACGCCGAGACCCGATTCCGCGGGCCCGGCAGCCGCCGCGCGCTTCCGGAGCCGCTCGGGGAAGATCGAGATGTTGAGGTCGGCCGCCGTGATGGTCTTGTCCCTCGCCAGGATGACGGCGCGCTCGATGACGTTCTCGAGCTCCCTCACGTTGCCCGGCCAGTCGTAGCCCACGAGGATCTCCATGGCGTCGTCGCTCACGCTCTTCGCCCCACCGGTGAACCGCTCGAGGAAGTGCCGGACCAGGAGCGGGACGTCGTCCCGACGCTCGCGCAGCGGCGGGATCCGGATCGGGATGACGTTGAGGCGGTAGTAGAGGTCCGCCCGGAACTTCCCCTCGCGAATGAGCTTCTCGAGCTCGGCGTTCGTCGCGGCGATGACGCGCACGTCCACCTGCGTCGGCTTGGTGCCTCCGACGGGCACCACCTCGCGCTCCTGAAGGACGCGCAGGAGCTTGACCTGGATGGCCGGCGACGTCTCGCTCACCTCGTCGAGGAAGAACGTGCCTCCCTCGGCGACGACGAAGAGCCCCCGCTTGTCGCGGATCGCTCCCGTGAACGATCCCTTCACGTGCCCGAAGAGCTCGCTCTCGAGCAGCGTCTCGGGCAGCGCGCCGCAGTTGATCGACACGAACCGGCCCTGCGCCCTCGCGCTGCGCGCGTGGACGGCCCGCGCGACGAGCTCCTTCCCCGTGCCGCTCTCCCCGTAGAGGAGCACCGTGCTCGACGTCCGCGCGACGCGGTCCACGATGTCGAACACCGAGGTCATCCCCTCGCTCGTGCCCACGATCGCGCGCTCGCCGCTCGGGTGGAGCGCCCGCTCGAGCTCGACGTTCTCCTCCTTGAGGCGCCGCATCTCGAGCGCGTTCCGCACGACCTGCTTGAGCTCGTCGTTCGAGACGGGTTTGAGAAGGTAGTAGAACGCTCCCAGGTTGAGCGCCTCGATCGCGGACTCCTGCGACGCGTGCCCCGTCACGATGATGACGGGAAGCGCCGGGTCCTGCTCCCTGATCGCCCCGAGGACCTCGATCCCGCTCATGCCCTTGAGCTGGATGTCGGTGATCACGACGTCGAAGGCCTCCTGCGACTGGACCCTCAGGGCCTTCTTCCCGTCCGCGGTCGCGACGACGTCGTAGCCCTCGCGCTCCAGCATCATCGAGAGGTACTCCCTGATGCTGTCCTCGTCGTCGACGATCAGTATGCGTCCCTGTGACATGAAGCCCCTCTCTCTGCGTTCGTGCCTTCGCGCCGCCGCGGGCGGCTCAGTGCGGGAGGTACACGACGAACCTGCTGCCGCGCCCGACCTCGCTGGCCAGCGCGATCCGGCCGCCGTGCGCGCGCACGATCTTGTCGACAATCGCAAGGCCGAGGCCCGTGCCGCCCTGCTTCGACGTGTCGAACGGCTGGAAGATCTGCGCGCGCCGCTCCGCGGCAATGCCCGACCCCGTGTCCTCGACGACGAGGGCCACCTCGGCCTCCGGGTCGCCCTCGAGCCCGTGCGACCGAAACTCCGCCCTCGGGACGGCGAGGATCCGGACGCGCCCGCGTCCCTCGATGGCCTCGAGCGCGTTCACCACGAGATTGAGAAGAACCCGCTTCATCTGCTCCGGGTTCGCGTGCCCCTCGACGCGGTCGGCCGCGCCCGTCTCGAGCGCGATGTCCGGGCGGTAGCTCGGGTGGTTCCTGGCCAGCGTCGCCACCTCGCCGACGAGCTCGTCCAGCCTGATCCGCTGCCGCTCGCCGGACTCCATCCGACCGTAGAGCAGCACGTCGTTGACGAGCCGGTTCAGTCGGTCCACCTCCCGAGAGACCAGGTCAAAGAGCTTCGCGTCCTCCGCCGACGGGCGCGCGCTCTCGCGGAGCATGTCCACGGACCCCTTGATCACGTTGAGCGGGTTCCGGATCTCGTGAGCGAGCCCCGCCGCGAACTCGCCCAGCGCGGCGAGTCTCTCGTCGTGCCGGGACCTCTCCTCGAGCCTGCGCGCCTCGGTGAGGTCCTGGAACACGGCGATCACGCCCCGGTCCGCCCCGGCGTCGTCCCTGATCACCGAGGTCGTGAGCCCGACGGGCACGCTGCGGCCCCCGGGCTGCCTGACGAAGAACTCGGCGCGCGTCTCCGGCCGCCCCGCCTCGAGCGTCGAGGCAAGACGCTCGCAGAAGGCCGGGGCCTCGGCGAACGCCACGCGGTAGTCCCTCCCGACCACCTCGTCGGCCCTCATCCCAAGCACGTCCTCGCCCGCGCGGTTGAGCGCGACGACGCGGCCCTGCGCGTCGGCGATGATGACGCCGCTTCGGATGCTCGCGACGACGTTCGTCATCCTCAGGTTCGCGATCGAGAGCTGCGAGAGCGCGTGGGCCAGGTCCTTCTCGCCGACGGCCGCCCGCAGGCTGACCTGGCCCACGAGCGTGGCGACGAGCAGGAGCGAGACGACGAGCACCGTGACCTCGGCGAACGCCCCTGGCTGCATCAGGTACGCCCACGGCGCCGGGCCCGCGGGGATGAGCCCCAGGTACGTGAGCACGGCGAGCACGGCGATCGTGTTGCCGGCCCGGGAGCCGAGCCGCGTGGCGGCTGAGATGACCGGCACGAGGTAGAGCAGACGGAACGGGCTGTCGAGGCCGCCCGTGAAGCGCGCGAGGAGCGCGATGAGCCCGACGTCGACCGCGAACTGCGCGCCGATGAGGAGCGCGGCCGCGCGCCCGGTCCTCGCCCACAGGACCCAGGCGACAGAGATCGCGGTCGCCGCGAGCGCGATGGCGACGGGCGGACGGATCGGGATCGCGCCGCGCGACCCGACGGCGATGAGGACCACCATCACGGCGACGAGGAGACGCGCGGTGGCGATGGTCCTGTTGAGACGGGAGTTCTCCGTCACGTCCTGCCCTCCCCCGGCGCGGTTCCCGCCCCCGCGCCGCGCGACGAGTCCGCTCGGGAGCCGGCGACCGCGAAGGGCCGAAGACGCTCGAGCGTCTTCGGCCCGATGCCCTTCACGTCGAGCAGGTCCTCGAGCGAGCCAAGGCCGCCCCTGCGCTCGCGCAGCGCGACGATCGCCGCCGCCCTGGCCGGCCCGATGCCGGGAAGCGCCTCCAGTTCCTCGGCGGTCGCCCGGTTGACGTCGACGGGCCACGCCGGCGGCTCGGCGGCGGGAGCGACCGCGGCGACGCTGTCGGGGAGCGGTCCGCTCTCCGGGGCCATGAGCGACGGGTCGACGCGACGCGACGCCATCACCAGGGAGCCCACGGTCAGCGAGACCGCCAAGAACACCACGACCATGCGCTCGTCACGTGTGAAGACCCCGCCCAGCCATCCGGCCATCGAGCGCCCCCAATCTAGCCTGTTGCAAAACGCAATGCAAGTGTTCTTCGGGGGTGTGTGGCCTCGGAGCGGGGGCGCGCTGTGCGCCGGGGGACCGCCATATCAGGAGCGTCCGGCCAACGCTCCGGCCGAGAGCGAGCGCAGTCGGGGAAGGGCAACGGGGGCGAGCACGGCGAAGACCACGGCGTTCGACAGGAGATGCACGAGAGAGAAGAGGGCGTTCGACGCGATCGCGGCCACGAAGCCGGTCCTTGCCTCGGGCATCGCGGCAGCGAGGCCGAGGATGACCAGGACCTGGTAGACGAGCGTCGCGGCCAGGCCGATCCCCGCGCCCGCGAGTCCGCCGAGGACGGGATGGAGCCTGCCGCGCCCCCACAGGACCCTCGCCGCCGCGCCGAGCGCCCCCGCGAAGGCCGCGCCCAGGATCTGACCGGCGTAGAGCGGCGGAACGGCAAGCCCTGAGCCGTGAGGACTGCCGCCGGAGTAGATGGCCATCGCCAGCGCCCCCACGACGGCGCCGCGCCACGCGCCCAGAACGAAGCCGGACGCGAAGACGGTGAAGGAGACAAGCTCGACGTTGGGAACGCCGGAGAGCAGGTACCCCAGAGCGACGGCGAGCCCGGTGAAGACGGCCATGAGCGCGCTGTCCCGCGCCCCGAGGCCTGCGCCCGCCGGCGGTCCCCCGGTCGCTCTAGTCGAGCTTCTCCCGCTCATTCCTCAGCCTGTCGGGGGTCACGTCGTCGAGCTGCGTTGCGGTGCTGCCCATCTCGGTCGGCGGCTGGATGTACTGGGAGATCTCCTGCCGGTGCGACGGCGAGAGCGCACTCCAGTTCCGCTGGACCTCCTGGATGAGCGGCGTCCCGCACTTGGAGGGGACGTCGCTCTGGTACTCCTTCGGCAGGCTCGACGGCTCGAACATCACGTACACCTTGTAGAGCATCCCCGTCGAGTAGTCGAGCGCGCCGGCGCGGACGGCGTTGTCGATGAGCGCGATCGAGTCCAGCGGCCGCTCGCCCGCCCGCGATCCCTCCCGGTCACCGACCGGCTCGGCCGCCGGCGGCGGCGCGCACCCGGAAAGACCCATCGCGAGCGCGAATCCTACGACCAGGACGCGGCGTGCCGTCAGGGTCACGGGAGCACCCCCTTCCACTCGGGCCGGGCTCAGCCCAGCTTGGCCTGCACCGCGCCGAGCACGTCGTCCGCCCCCCGGTCGGCCCGCGCGGCGAGGTCGGCGACGAGCTCCCTCGTCCGCGCGACGAAGTCGGCGTGCTCGGCGGAGCGGATCCCCGGCAGGTTGATGAGGACGTTCAGCCGGGCGCCGTGGGCGCCCGCGCGCGCCATGAGCGCCGCCACGCCCGCGTCCGACACCGCGTTCCTGTTGCCCTTCTCGGCGGCGACGCGCGCGATCGCGATCACCTCGACGCACTTCCCCATCACCTCGAGCGGCACCGACGCGGCGTCCACGAGAGCCGACTGGAGCGCCTCGGACCGCCTCGCCTGCTCGCCGGGCGTCTCCTTCGGCAGCTTCATCGCCGCCATGACGCGATCGAACGCCTGCTCGTCCTCGTCCATGAGCCTGGCGAGCTCGAGCCTGAGCGCCTCGCCTCGCGCAAGCACATCCCGCATCGCGCCCTCGGCGTCGGCGTACTTCGGCTTGCCGATGGTGAGGTTGGCCACCATGGAGGTGAGGCACGCCGCCAGCGCGCCGGAGAGCGCCGCCACGCTGCCTCCGCCGGGGGTCGGGGTGTCGGACGCGAGATCCGCCAGGAAGCCATCCAACGTCGTCATCTGGACTCCTCGGCTTCGGAGAGCCTCACCTCAAGGACCTGGTCGCGGCTGAACGTCTCGAGCTTCAGGTAGAACTCGGCGCACGCCAGGAGCGCGTCCTCGGGGACGAGGCCCACGATCTCGCTCCCGACGACCGGAACGCCGTACCGCTCCGCCTCGGCCTTCACGAGCTCGAACACGCGGAAGAGCGGCGTGCCCTCGAAGTTGACCATGTTGATGGAGACCTGGACGATGCCGCGGTCCTTGAGCTCGAAGCCCATCGCCTTGACGTACCTGAGCCCGCCCGTCGAGTGCCGGATCGCCTTCGCGACCGCCTTCGCGACGGAGACGTCGCCCGTCCCCAGGTTGATGTTGTAGGCGACGAGGAACGCCCTCGCGCCGATCGCGACGGCGCCGGCCGAGGGATGGATGCGGCAGGGACCGAAGTCCGGCTCGCGCTCCGGGTTGGCCCCGATCTCGGCGCACAGCCCCTCGAACTGCCCCTTCCGCACGTCCGCGAGGTTCTGCCGCTCCGGCCTGGTCGCGGCGCACTCGTACAGGAACACGGGGATGCCGAGCTCCTTGCCCACCCGCTCGCCGAGCCGCTTCGCGAGCGCCACGCAGTCGTCCATGGTGACGCCGCGCACGGGGACGAACGGGACGACGTCCGCCGCGCCCATCCTCGGATGCTCGCCCTCGTGCGTCCTGAGGTCGATGAGCTCGGCCGCCTTCGCGATCCCGCGGAACGCGCCCTCGAGCACGGGCTCGGGCTCCCCGACGATCGTCACGACGGCGCGGTTGTGGTTGGCGTCCATCTCCCGGTCCAGAAGCCGGACGCCGGGAACCTCGAGCATCGCGCCGACGACGGCGTCGATGACCTCCGGCCGCCTGCCCTCGCTGAAGTTCGGCACGCACTCCACGAGCTTCATTCGGATCCTCCCTGGGGTCCGGCGCCGCGCCGGCCCGGTCCGTCGGCCGCGTCGCCCCGGCGGGGCCGAACGACGACGCCCTTTCGCACCACCGAGCGCGCGAGGTTCACGCCGTAGTGATACGGGATGGCGCGATGGTCGTCAACCTCCCAGACGACCGCGTCCGCGAGCCGGCCCGGCTCGAGCGTCCCGACGTCGCCGGCCAGCCCGACCGCGGCGGCCGCGTTGACCGTCGCCGCCGTCAGCACCTCGGCCGGCGTCATGCGGAGCGCCATCGAGGCGAGCGCCATCACGATCTGCATGGACTCGGTCATCGAGCTTCCCGGGTTCATGTCGGTGGCGAGCGCGACGGGCACGCCCGCTTCGATGAGCGCGCGGGCCGGCGCGAAGCGCGTCGCGCCGAGCGAGAGGCTCGTGCCGGGAAGGAGCACCGCCACGACGTCCGCGGCGGCGAGCGCCGCGACGCCGCGGTCGGTCACGCGCACGAGGTGGTCGGCGGAGAGCGCCCGCACCTCGGCCGCGAGCTCGGCGCCCCCCGAGGCGTGCAGCTCGTCGGCGTGCACCTTCGGGGCCAGCCCGTGCCGCTTCCCCGCCTCGAGCACGCGGCGCGACTGCTCCACGCTGAACACGCCCTCCTCGCAGAAGACATCGCAGCAGCGCGCGAGTCGCTCGCGGGCCACGGCGGGTATCATCTCCTCGCAGACGGTCCCGACGTATCCGTCGCGGTCGTCCCGCCACTCGTCGGGGAACTCGTGGGCGCCGAGGAACGTGGGCACGACGCCGACGGCGTGCTCCCCCGCGAGGCGGCGGACCACCCGCAGCGTCTTGAGCTCGGCCTCCAGCGAGAGGCCGTAGCCGCTCTTGATCTCGATGGTCGTCGTGCCGTGGTCGAGCGCGCGATCGAGGTTCGCTCGTCCGGCGCGGACGAGCTCCTCCTCGCCGGCCGCCCGGAGCGCGCGGACGCTCGAGCGGATGCCCCCGCCGGCCGCGGCGATCTCCTCGTACGTCCGCCCCTCGGTCCGCATCGCGAACTCGGCCTCGCGCGTCCCGGCGAACACCGCGTGCGTGTGCGGGTCCACGAGGCCGGGGGTGACAAGCGCGCCCCGGGCGTCGAGCACGACCGTCCTTCGCCCCTCGCGGAACGCCGCGAGCACCTCGCGCTCGGGCCCGGCCGCGGCCACCCGCTCGCCGACGACCGCGACCGCCGCGCCGCGAACGAGCGTGAGGTCCCGCATCGCGGCCCCGCGAAGCGGCTTCGGTCCGCCCCGCGGCGTCGCGAGCTCCCCGATGTTCACGACGAGCATGTCCGCGTTCCGCATCGCGCTCCTCTACTTCTCCATCGGCATCCGGATGCCCTGCTCCCGCGCGCACGCGCGCGCGTCATCGTACCCGGCGTCCGCGTGCCGGACAACCCCCATGCCGGGGTCCGTCGTGAGGACGCGCTCGAGCCGCGCGGCGGCCTCGGGCGTGCCGTCGGCCACGACGACCATGCCCGCGTGGAGCGACTTCCCGATGCCCACGCCGCCGCCGTGGTGGAACGAGACCCACGAGGCGCCGGCCGCCGTGTTCACGAGGGCGTTCAGGATGGGCCAGTCGGCCACCGCGTCGGTGCCGTCGGCCATGCCCTCGGTCTCCCGGTACGGCGACGCGACGGAGCCGCTGTCGAGGTGGTCGCGCCCGATGACGATGGGCGCGCTGACCTCGCCCTTCGCGACGAGCTCGTTCATCGCGAGCCCGAAGCGAGCGCGCTCGCCGTAGCCCAGCCAGCAGATGCGAGCGGGCAGCCCCTGGAAGCGGACCTTCTCGCCCGCAAGCCTGATCCACCGCGCGAGCGCCGCGTCCTCCGGGAAGAGCCGGAGCGCAAGCTCGTCGGTCCTCCGGATGTCCTCGGGATCGCCCGAGAGCGCGACCCAGCGGAACGGGCCCTTCCCCCGGCAGAAGAGAGGACGGATGAACGCGGGCACGAACCCGGGGTACGCGAACGCGTCCGCGACGCCCGCGGCCTGGGCCTGGCCGCGGAGGTTGTTGCCGTAGTCGAACACGACCGCCCCGCGCTCGCGGAACGCGAGCATGGCCCGGACGTGGTCCGCCATGGACGCCATCGAGCGCTCGATGTACCGCTCGGGGTCCTTCGAGCGGAGCGCGACGGCCTCCGCCAGCGGCATCCCGCCCGGCACGTAGCCGTTCAGGGCGTCGTGCGCGCTCGTCTGGTCCGTCACCACGTCGGGGCGGACGCCGCGCCGCGCGAGCTCGGGCAGCACGTCGGCGCAGTTGCCGACGAGCCCGACGGAGAGGGCGCGCCGCGAGCGGACCGCGCCGTCGACGAGCCCGAGCGCCTCGTCCAGGTCCTCCACCATCGTGTCGCAGTAGGCCGTCGCGAGACGCTTCCGGATGCGGTCCGGGTCCACCTCGACCACCAGGCACGCGCCGCCGTTCATGGTGACCGCGAGCGGCTGCGCGCCGCCCATGCCTCCCATCCCGCCGGTCAGCACGAACCTCCCCTCGAGGCTCCCGTCGAAGTGCTGCCGCGCGAGCTCCGCGAAGGTCTCGTAGGTGCCCTGCAGGATGCCCTGGGTCCCGATGTAGATCCAGCTCCCGGCGGTCATCTGGCCGTACATCATGAGGCCCTTCCGCTCGAGGTCGCGGAAGACCTCCCAGGTCGCCCAGTCGCCGACGAGGTTCGAGTTGGCGATCAGCACGCGGGGCGCGTCGCGGTGCGTCCTGAAGACGGCCACGGGCTTCCCCGACTGGACGAGGAGCGTCTCGTCGTCGCCCAGCGTCCGGAGCGTCGCCGTGATCGCGTCGAAGCACTCCCAGTTCCGCGCCGCCTTTCCGTTCCCGCCGTAGACGACGAGGTCGTCCGGCCGCTCGGCGACACCCGGATCGAGGTTGTTCATGATCATGCGGAGCGCGGCCTCCTGCAGCCAGCCGCGGCACGAGATCGCCGTGCCCGTCGGCGCCTTCACCGCGCGCTTCGCTCTCTGTGCACCGCCCATGTCGTTCTACCTCCTGCCCGCGGCGCCGGCCCTCGCCTTCGCCCGGCCCTCCCGCGCGCCCGGGCCGCCGTCATCGCTCTCACCGTGCATTCGCGCGACCGCGGAGAGGAGCTCCTGCTCGCTCTCCGCGAACACGACGCGCGTCGGAAGCTCGTCGAGGAGCCGCGCCCCGTACGACTTCGTCGCCAGCCTGCTGTCCAGGAAGACCACCACGCCCGCGTCGGTGCTCGAGCGGATCAGTCTGCCGAAGCCCTGACGCAGCCTGATGGCCGTGCGCGGGACCATGTAACGATGGAACGAGTCCTCTCCCTCCGCGTCGTATCGCTCGCAGTGCGCCTCGACGATCGGGTCGCTCGGAACCGGGAACGGCAGCTTCACGATCACGAGCTGCTCGAGCGAACGCCCCGGCACGTCGACGCCCTCCCAGAAGCTCGCCGTCGCGAGAAGGACCGACCCCTCGTCCTTCGTGAACTGCTCGAGGAGCGCCGTCGGGCCGGGCCCGTGCCCCTGACCGAGCGCGAGCCTCCCCCGCGCGGTGAGCGGGTCGCGGACGGCCTTGAACACGGCGTCGAGGGACGACCGCGACGTGAAGAGCACGAGCGTCCCTCCGCGCGGCGCCGAGCCGAGCTTCACCACGAGCTCCGAGACCTTGTGATTGAAGCCGGGCGACGACGGCGGCGGCAGGTACGACGCGACGACGACGAGCGACTGGCTGTCGTAGTCGTAGGGGCTCCCGACGTTGAGCGTCCGGATGCGCGACTCCGGGATCCGGTCGAGCCCCAGCCGCTCCATGAAGAAGCCGAACGAGCCGTCCACGGTGAGCGTCGCCGAGGTGAGCACGATGGACTCCATCTTCGAGTAAAGGAAGTCGCCCATCGCCTGCGAGACGCTCACCGGGGCCGAGCGCAGCTCGCACTCGACGGCGTCGCGCGCGCTCCGCGCCTCGAGCCAGAAGACGCTCGCGTCGTCCGCCGCCTCCGCGAGGAACGCGAGGTCGTCCGCCAGCTCGCCCGCGCGCCCGGCGTGGAAGCCGAGCGCCTGCGCGTGCGACTCGGCGGCGGGGAGTTCCGCGTCCGCGAGGAGGTCCGACAGGTCCGCCGCCGACCCCGCGACGCCCCGAAGCGCCGCCAGGCAGCCGGGCAGGACGTCGCCGAGGAGCGCGGCGACGGACCGGTCGCGCTTGACGCGGAGCGAGCCGAACTCGATGCCGCGCCGGTCCGCGAGCGACGCGTACCGGCTCGAGAGCGCGCGGAAGACGGCGTCGGCCCGCCCGGCGGCCTGGGTCACGTCGGCCGCGAGTCGGTCGGCCGCCTCGCGCACGGGCGAGAGGATCCCGGCCTCGCCCGCCGCGTCGAGCGCGTCGAGGAGCCTCGCGAGGTCACCGTTGTCCGCCCCGTCCTTCCTGTACAGGTTGTCGAGGACCGACCGCGCGCGCCAGACGCTCGCCCGCCGCCCGAGGTGCTCCGTCGCCACGCGCTCGAGATTGTGCGCCTCGTCGCAGACGAGGAACGCGTACTCGCCCAGCACGCGGTTCTCGGCCTCGGTGTCGCTGAACAGGAGCGAGTGGTTGACCACGGCGACGTGCGCGGCCTGCGACGCGCGCCGCGCCTTGAGAAGGTAGCACGCGTCGGAGGACGGACAGCGCGAGCCCAGGCACGGCCCGTCCGCGGAGATGCGGCTCCACAGGTACCCCTGGCCCCTGAAGGCGACGTTCTCGCTGATGTCGCCGGACGCGGTCTCCCGCTGCCACACGACGACGGGAAGAAGCTCGGCCCGTTCGGAGGGCGAGAGCCCGCGCGCGAGGACCTGCCGCCACCGCTCCAGACAGAGGTAGTTGCCCCGCCCCTTGAGGAGGGCGGCCCCGAACCGGACCGGCAGGCACTGCTCGAGGAACGGGAGGTCCTTGAAGAAGAGCTGCTCCTGCAGGTTCTTCGTGTTCGTCGAGACGACCACGCGCCGGCCGTTCGCCACGGCGAAGTGGATGGCCGGGATGAGGTACGCCAGCGACTTCCCGACGCCCGTCCCCGCCTCGACCACGAGGTGCGTGGACGAGTTCAGGGCCTCCCCCGCGGCCCGCATCATCTCGAGCTGCTCGCGGCGCTCCTCGTACCCGGAGAGCCGCGACGCGACGGAGCCCCCGTGCGCGAACAGGCCGTCCAGCGCGTCGAAGTCGATCGGGACGCGCTCCTCGGACGGCGTCCGCTGGCCCGCGTCGAGCCCCCGCGCGTTGTCGTAGCGCACGAGCCACGACGCCTTCTCCCCGTGGTCGGGAAGCGCGAACGGGTCGAGCCTGCCCTCCGTGCGCTCGCGTGCCGCCTCGATGAGCGGGCGGAGCCCCGCGTCGGCGAGCGCGGCCATCGTCGCGAGGACGGCGGAGCCCGTGCGGTCGAGAAGGCCGAGCAGACCGAGGAGCACGGCCGCCGCGGCCTCCGCGTCGTCGGCCGCCCGGTGCGAGCGCTCGACCGCGTGGTCGAAGAAGACCGCGAGCGTCGGGAGCCTGTGGTTCGGAAGCCTCGGGAGCACGGCGCGGGAGAGCGCGAGCGTGTCGATGACGCCGCCGCGTCCCGCGAGGAGCCCGGGGCGGCCGGCGGCCGCGGCGTTCAGAAAGCCGAGGTCGAACGGCGCGCTGTGCGCGACGACCGGGTCGCCGCCGATGAACTCGATGACCTTCGGAAGCACGTCCTCGATGGTCGGCGCGTCCGCGACGTCCGCGTCGGCGATGCCCGTGAGAAAGGTGACGTCCGGAGGGATCTGGCAGCCGGGGTTGACGAGCGAGGAGAAGCGGTCGCGCACGACGCCGCCCTCCACGCGCACCGCCCCGACCTCGATGATCCGGTCCGCGGACGGCTCCAGGCCCGTCGTCTCGAGGTCCACGGCCACGAAGCTCCGCAGACGGCCCTCGCCGGCGCGCCGCTCCGCCGTCACTGCTCCCCCTTTCGCACGTCCGACATCTTCTTCATCGCGCAGAACTCGCCGCACATCGTGCAGAGGTCGGCGTCGGACGGATGCGACGCCTCCCGGTACGCGCGCGCCTTCGACGGGTCGAGCGAGAGCGCGATGGCCTCGTCCCAGCGCAGTCCCTTCCGCGCGCGGGACAGGCGGTCGTCCCACTCGCGCGCGCCGCGCACGCCCTTGGCGACGTCCGCGGCGTGGGCCGCGACGCGCAGGGCGAAGACGCCCTCGCGCACGTCGTCCACCGTCGGGAGCCGGAGGTGCTCCGCCGGCGTGACGTAGCAGAGAAAGTCGGCGCCCGCGGCCGCGGCGACCGCACCGCCGATGGCGGCCGCGATGTGGTCGTATCCGGGCGCGACGTCGGTGACGAGCGGCCCGAGGACGTAGAACGGCGCCCCGCCGCAGAGCGCCTTCTCGAGCTCGACGGACCCGCGGACGAGGTGGAGCGGAACGTGGCCGGGACCCTCGACGATCGCCTGCACCCCTCGCGCCCGCGCGCGGCGGACGAGCTCGGCGATGACCGTGAGCTCGGCGATCTGCGCGGCGTCGTTCGCGTCGGCGAGCGCGCCGGGGCGGAGCCCGTCTCCCAGGCTCAGCGCCACGTCGTGCTCCGCCGCGATGTCCAGGAGATCGTCGTACCGCTCGTAGAGCGGATTCTCCCGCCCGTTGAACGCCATCCACTCCATGAGGAACGCACCGCCCCGGCTCACGACGTCGGCGAGCCTCGGCGAGCGCCGCGCGTGCCCGGCCACCTCGCGCGTCACGCCGCAGTGCACGGTCACGAAGTCCACGCCGTCCTCGGCGTGCGTCCGCACGGCGCCGAGGATGTCCTCGGCCGTCATGCGCACCATGCCCTTGCCCGCGCGCCGCGCCCCCACGGCCGCCTGGTAGATGGGCACGGTGCCGACGGCGACCGTGGAGCGCGCGAGGACCGCGCGCCGGATCGCGTCGAGGTCCCCGCCGGTCGAGAGGTCCATGACCGCGTCGGCGCCGGCCGCGACCGCGGCGTCGAGCTTCTCGAGCTCCTCGTCGAGGCTCGAGGCGTCCGCCGACGTGCCGAGGTTCGCGTTCACCTTCGTGCGAAGACCGGGGCCCAGGCCGATCGGACGTCGGCCGCTTCGCCTGTTCCTGAGGACGACGGCCGTGCCCCGCGCGACCGCCGCCGCGAGCGCCGTCGGGTCAACGCCCTCGTCCCTCGCGACGGCCGCGACCTCGTCCGTCACCTTCCCCGCCTTCGCCTCTTCCATCTGGAGCATGGTCCGCCTTCCTTCTTCTATCGTCCCAGGAGCTTCCGAAGCTCCCGCTCGTCCGCCGTCCTCACGCCCAGCGCGCGCGCCTTCGCCAGCTTCGAGCCCGCGTCGCTTCCGACCACGACCAGGCTCGTGCGCGCGCTCACGCTCCCGGACACGCGGCCGCCCGCGGCCGTGATCGCCGCCGCGGCCTCCTCGCGCGTCATGGTCTCGAGCGATCCGGTGAGCACGATCGTCATGCCCGCGAGCGGCCGCGGCCCCGAGCGCGCCCTCGCCGCCGACATCGTCACGCCCGCGCGCTCGAGCTTCGCGATCGCCTCGAGGTTGCGCTTCGACGAGAGGAAGGCGCGCACGCTCGCGGCGATCACCGGACCGACCTCCTCGGCCTCCGCGAGCTCCTCGGCGCCGGCCCCTCTCAGCGCCTTCATGCTCGGGAACCGCTCCGCGATCGCCTCGGCGACGCGGGACCCCACGTGCCGGACCCCGAGCGCGAAGAGCACGCGGGAGAACGGTCTCGACCGGCTCTTCTCCACGGCCGCGACGAGGTTCGCCGCCGAGCGCTCGCCCATGCGCGGGAGCGCCGCGAGCGCGGCCGCGTCGAGCGAGTAGAGGTCGCCGTAGTCCGCGGCGAGCCCGCCGTCCACGAGCTGCTCGACGAGCGCCGGGCCGAGGCCCGCAATGTCCATCGCGCCGCGGGACGCGAAGTGCTCGATGGCGCGCTTGACCTGCGCCGGGCACGCCACGTTCTCGCAGCGGAGGTCGGCCTCGCCCTCGATCTCCGCGACGGGCTGCCCGCAGACCGGGCACCGGCCGGGCATCCTGAACCTGCGGGGCCGCCCCTTCCGCTCCCCGACCAGCACGCGGACGACCTTCGGGATGACGTCCCCGCCCTTCTCGATCTCGACCGTGTCGCCGACGCGCACGTCGAGCCGCTCGATCTCGTGGCGGTTGTGCAGCGTCGCCCGCGAGACGGTCGAGCCCGCGACCGGCACCGGGTCGAGCACGGCCACCGGGGTGAGCCTGCCCGTCCGCCCCACCTGGACGACGATCTCCCGCACGACGGTCCGCGCGGCCTGCGCGGCGAACTTGAAGGCGATGCCCCACCGCGCGCTCTTCGCCGTCGCGCCGAGCAGCCCGCAGAGCGCGAGGTCGTCCACCTTGACGACCATGCCGTCGGTGTCGTAGTCGAGCTCGCGCCGCCGCTCTTCCCACTCGCGGCACCGCTCGACGACGGCCTCGATGTCGCCGCACCACTGCGCGTGGGGGCTTGCACGCAGCCCCATCGCGGCGATCGCATCGAGCGCCTCGCGCTGCGTGGCGACGCCGAGCTCGGTCGCGTTCACGATCTGGTAGAAGAGCGCGTCGAGCGGCCGCTTCGCCACCTCCGCGGGGTCGAGGAGCTTGAGCGACCCGGCCGCCGCGTTGCGCGGGTTCGCGAAGAGGGCCTCTCCCGCCCGTTCGCGCTCGCGGTTGGCCGACTCGAACCCCGAGCGCGGCATGAACACCTCGCCCCTCACCTCGACCGTCGCCCGTCCGCGCGCCCCGGCCAGCCGGAGCGGCACCGAGCGGATCGTCCTCACGTTCGCGGTGACGTCGTCCCCCCGCGCGCCGTCTCCGCGCGTGGCCGCCGTCGCGAGGGCTCCCCCCTCGTACCGGAGGGCGACGCTCACGCCGTCCACCTTGAGCTCGACGACGTAGCCGGGGGCCTCGCCGGGAAGGAGCTTCTTCACGCGCTCGTCGAACGCGCGGAGCTCGTCGGCCGAGTAGGTGTTGTCGAGCGACAGCATGGGGACGCTGTGGGCGACCGTCGCGAACCCGCCGGTGAGCGCGCCGCCGACGCGCTGCGTCGGGGAGTCCGGCGTGACGAGCGCGGGATGGTCGCGCTCGAGCCCGGCGAGCTCCGCGAGGAGGCAGTCGTACTCGGTGTCGGAGATCTCGGGAGCGGCCTCGCCGTAGTACTTGCGGTCGTGATGCCGGATGAGCTCGCGGAGCTTCTCGACCCGCTCCGCGGCGCCCTTCCTCGCTCCCATCGTGGTGCCTGCTCCTTCAGGGGAAGACGCGCGCGAGCGCCTGAGGAGTGCCGCTAGAACTCGCGGGAGAGCCCGACGTGCAGCTTGCCCTCGAGGGGGCGGTCGCCCTCGCCGAGCCCGTAGTCGAGCGACATTATACCCAGCCGTGTGTCGGCCCGCAATCCGATTCCGTACCCCAGCTTCACGCCCTTCGCGGCGTTCGCGCCCCCGCGGTAGTAGTAGCCCGCGTCCAGGAACGCCAGGGCGCGGGAGCGCCGTGTGAGGATCAGGCGGTACTCGACGGTCCCGAGCGCCGTCCTCGTGCCGCGGAACTGCTCCTCGCGGTAGCCGCGGAGACTCCTCGCGCCGCCGAGAACCAGCTGCTCGTGGAAGGGGACGGCGTCCTCGGTGCTCGAGACCGCGGCGAGCTGCGCCAGGAGCGCGACGACGTGTCGCGGCCTTGCCGGAACGAACGCGTCGCCCGAAAGGGTGAACGTGGCGGCGCGCTCTCGTCGCCCGGTGTCCCCCTCCTTCTTCGCGGCGTACGCGACGCCGCCGGCCAGGCGCGCGCCGCGGGTCGGGTTGACCGGCACGTCCGTGGCGTCGAACTCCGCGCCGAGCGCCGTCCGCGCGCTGGACGCACCCCGGCCGTACGACGGCGCCGGAGCGTATCGCGCGCCGCCGACGGTCCACGCGACGGTGGTCCTCTCCCCCATGCGCGCCGCCACGCGCAGGTCGCCCTCCGTCGTGGTGTAGAGCGTGTCGCGGACGGTCTGGGCGCCGCTCACGGTCAGATCGACCGGCGAGCCGAGGACCCACGGTTCTGTGTACGAGAACGACGCCCTCGTGCGCCCCGGCGCGGTCCGCGCCCACGCGGCCGCCGCCGACCTTCCGGTGCCGGCGATGTTGCGGAGGACGACGTCCACGAACCCCGTCACCTCGCCCTCGTCTCCCGCGGCGCCGGATGCGTCGTACCCGAGGACGCCGGTGACCCTGCTCGACGGCGCTTCCGAGAGACGCACGCCGACCACCGCTCGACCGGTCGAGCGGTCGAACGCGACGACCGGGTCGCCCACGCTCCGGAAGAGCCCGAGCTTCTCGAGCCTGCGCCGAACGCGGGCAACGCGTCCGGCGTCGTAGGTCGCGCCGGGCTGGATGCCCGCCGCGCGCGCCACGACGGCGGCCCCGGTGACCGTGTTGCCGCTCACGACGACCTCGCCGAACCTGACCAGCGGACCCTCGTCCACGGCGAGCGTGAGCGCGAACCCGTCCCGTCGTCGGGCCGCTCCCGCCGGGCGCACGGACGCGAGCGGTCGTCCGGAAGCGGCGTACATCTCGAGAAGCTCGTCCACCCCCCGCGCGACCGCGCCGTTCGTGAGAAGTGCGCCCGGCCTGAGCCCGCCGCGCTCGAGCGCGGCGGCGGCGCCGGGCGAAGCCGCGCCCCTGAGCGTGAGCGTGTCGAGGCGCGCCGCCGGGCCTTCGTCCAGCGCGACGCGGACCGCGCCCGCGGGCTCGTCCCACGAGACCGCGACGGCCGCGAGCGGGCGGCCGGCGGCGGCCAGAAGTGCCAGCAGGGAGTCCACGCGCTCGGCGAGCTCCGTCGTGTCCGGCAACGCCGCCAGGGCGGGCGCGAGGATCGTCGCGACCTCGTCCGCCGCGACGGTCCGCGCGCCGAGCACCTCGACGGCCGCCGCTTCTGCTGCGCTCAGAGCGAGGAGCGCGGCGGCGCACAGCGCGGCGAGCAGGCGCCCCACGGCCGTGCGTGTGTCAGAAGTACGCATTGACCCTCATGTCGAGCGTGTGGCGGGCGTCGGCCCGCGGCCGCGCCTCGCCGGTGTACGCGATGGAGCCGGTGAGGTAGTCGTTCAGCCGGTAGTCGCCGGACAGTCTCCACTCCGACGTCACGCCCGGGGACCGCCCCTGCGCCAGATAGGTCGGGAGCGCGTCGAGCCCTGTCGAGACCTCCGTCCTCGTCACGGACAGCGAGATCGCCCCGCGCCCGGCGAGGCGGTACGTCGCGCTCGGCGTGACGCCCACGCTCGTGACGGCGACGTCGAGGAGCCGCTCGTCCTGGCGGGCGAGCGACCCGGCGAGCCTGAGCTCAAGCTCGCTTGAGGGCGAGACCGTCACCTCGGCCAGCGCGGACCCCTCCCGGATCTCGTAGCTCGACCCGGCCCCCGACGTGCTCACGTCCCGCGAGGACAGATCTCCGCGCACCCGGTAGACGACCGAGCGGCCGCTCGCGACCTTCACCTCGGCCGCCCCCGTCCGCTCCTTCCTCGTGTCGGTCGCGTTGACGTAGACCCTGTCGAGCCCGTCGCGGGACTCGAGCGACAGACGCACGGACGCGCGCCCGCCCGGCGCCACGAAGCGCGCGACGTGCCGGGCGGACAGCTCGCCGGTCACCGTCTCGGGACCCAGGATCACGTCCGGCGACAGGAGGTAGAGCCCGGCGCGGTCGTCGGTCCTGCTCACCTCTCTGAGCTTCACGTCCGTCTCGAGCGAGAGCCCCGCGAGGAGCCGCCTCACGGCGCTCGCGTCCGGCAGCGCGCCGCGGCCCGACGACCGGAACGCGACCGTCCACCTCGTCGCGGCCGAGAGGTCGGTCACGGGGAGGTACCGGCCCGTCGACACGATGCGCGTGACCTCGACGCCGTCCTGGACGGTCACGTAGCGTTCCTTCTCCTCCACCTCGGTCGCGGTGACGGAGTACCTCGCCTCTCCGGACACCGCGCCGGCGAACGACCTGTGACCGAGCCGCACGCTCGCGAGGTCGTAGCGGGACCCGGCGTCGGCGAAGCCCGGCTCGAACTCGGTCGCCCGCCGCAGGACGCTCGCGTCGAACGTGAGCCGCTCCCATCCCGACAGCCCCAGCGCGTACTCCTGGGTCCGCGTGACCGAGGCGCTCGCCCACCCGCCCCCCGCCGACCGGTCGGTGAGCCTATGGGAGTACGCCGCCCGCAAGGACACCGCGCTTCCGCGGCCGCCGGACGACGCGACGGCCGCCCCGTACTCGTCGTAGCGCTCACCGCTCCCGCCGGCGGAGCGCTCGTCGTGCGCGTACGAAACGGACGGCACGACGAACCCGACGGTCCGCTCCACCCCGCCGCGGTACAGCGCGCGATGTCTCGTCAGCGCGGTGTCCGCGCCGGCGTAGTCCAGGTCCACGAACCGCCCGCTCGCCCACACCCTCGAGCGTTCCCCAGGCCGCGCGGACAGGTCGAACTCGGTCTTGGACGACGAGAGCGCGCTCCCCCGCTCGAGCCGTCCGTGGGAGACGCTCAGCCGGCCTCCGCCCTCGAGCGCGACCGCGGCCCCGCCCTCGACGAGGGACTCGAGCGCCGGGAGCGCGAGGCCGGCAAGCTCCCACTCCTCCTCGTACCTGAGCTCCCGGAAGCGCCCGATGCCCTCGAAGTTCCCTCCGACCCTGCGTCCCGACGCGGCCAGCTCGAGCCGGGACCCGCCGAGCCGCACGGGGGGCAGAACGGCGCGCGCGGCCTGAGCGTTGCCGAGGTTGTCGTCGTCGTCGAACTCCGAGAAGGTGTTCCTGTCGAAGCTCGACACCGCCCCCTCGACGGCCACGGACCCGCCTCCCGGCAGCGGGACCGTCGCGTCCGCAGCGAGCAGCGCGCGGTCGGTCGGCATGGGAAGGGAGCGCCCGAGCCGATAGCGCCCCTCGCCCTCGCCCGCGTACACGTAGCGCCCCCGCGCGAAGTCGAAGTCGTAGCCGCCGCCGACCCAGCGCTCGAACCTGAGATCGTAGTCGCCGGAGTCCGCGCCCGCGTACTCGAACACGCCCTCCTCGACGAGGACGTAGTCCCCCTCGCCGGCGCCGACGAAGGAGACGCCGTCGTCCCACGCGAGGGCGGCGTCGTCGCCGGCCGCCCGAAGGAGCGACACGTCGTCGTCGCTCAGTCCCGCCCCCTCCGCGGCGCCCCGGTCGTCCGCCTCCCGCAGGAAGCTCACGCCCACGTCGGCCGCGCCGCCCAGGACCGGCGCCCGGCCCCGCCCTCCGTAGATGTCCCTCGCGAAGTCCCCGAGCGCGTACTCGTAGTCCACCGTGATGCGGTTGTCCGAAGACACCGGCCTGCGCTCGGTGAACTCGATCTCGCCGGCGGCGTAGTCGATGACGTAGTCCCTGTCCCGGCCGCGGACCATCGGCTCGCCGTCGAGCCAGACGCGCTCGCTGCCGGCCACGACCGTCACGCCCGGAGTCCCGGAGCGACCGGTGAGGATGTAGGGCCCCTGCCGGCCGTCGACCCCCTCGAGCGTCGCGCTCGCGAACTCGCCCCTGAGGCGCGCGCCGGCGGCAAGCACCGTCGCCTCTCCGATCCCCGCGGTCGCCATCGCGCCTGAGAGCTCGCGGCGGACGGTCGCGAGCGTCCCGCCGTCGATGGCAAGCCGGTAGTCGCCCAGGGTCGCCGAGACGCGCTCGCCGCGGAGCTCGATGAGCACCTTGTCGAGGGCTCTCAGCTCCTCGGTGTCGCCCTCCGGCACGAGGGGCGTGTTCTGGTCCGAGAGGTACGCGTTGACGACGACGTCGCTCGTGATGTTCCCCGACACGCTCAGCCTGAGCGACTGCTCGAGAGAGAGGTCTCGCCCCGATCCCACCGTGATCCCGAAGGTCTTGGCGCCGCCGACGCGCAGCCCGGCCCCCAGCGGCTCGGCGCGCCGCGGGGCCGCGGCGTCCACGACGAGCGTGGCCCCGCTCGGAAACCCCTCGGGAAGCGACGAGGACGAGTCGGCGTGTGCGAGGCGGTACACGGGCGGAAGCGCCAGCGGAAGGCAGGTGTACGTGAGGACGAGCCGGGCGGTGTCGGAGAGGTCCGCGAGCAGGACGACCGTGCCGGTCTCGGTGTCGAACGAGTAGTCCACGCCACGGGCGAGGCCGACCCCGTCGACGGTCAGCGTGTCGCTGCCCGCGAGCACGAGGGCGTCGGGGACCGCATAGCCCGCGCGGAGGTCGACCGCGCGCGCGGTCACCTCGCGCCGACCGCCCGTTCGCTCGAAGAGGCCGGCGACGCAGGGCGCCGCCTGGTGCCAGAGGAGCGCCGACAGGGCTGCGGCGCCGAACGCGGCCCGGGCGCGCGCGCGGGCACGCCGGCCCGTCGCCCGCTCCCTACTGGCGACAGTCGCCATAGTCCACGGTGACGCTGAGGAAGCGCCCCCCCGCGCCGTCGAGCACGACGAGGCTGCCGTCGGAGGCCGGGGCGAGGTCGGTCGGGCGGAACGCGAGACCGGCGTCGTCTCGGACGAGCTCCGCGGTGAGAACACCCTGCGCCGAGAACGCCAGCACCCTCCCCCGCGCTTCGTCGGCCACGAACAGGTTCGCCTGCCGGTCGAACGCGACGGCGACCGGGGTGAGGCTGTCCGGCGCCGTCACGGAGCGCACGTGGGCCCCGAACTCGTCGAACACCTCGACCGAGCGGCGCCCCGGGTCCGCCACGGCGATCTCCCCGCGGGGACCGACGGCGATGCCCGCCGGCGCCACGAGCCCACCCGCGCCCGCTCCGAACCGCCCGATCGGCGGCATGGCCTGCCCGAACCGCGAGAAGACCAGCACGGACCGCGCGTCGGCGTCGAGCAGCAGGACCTCGCCGGAGCGGCCCACCGCGACGGCGACCGGCGACTCGAGCGCGCCGTCGCCGACGACGGTGTCCACGTAGTTGCCGTCCTTGTCGAACCGCTGCACGCGACGGTTCCCGCGGTCGAGCACGTACACGTAGAACCCCGGGTACACTGCGAGGTCCGCGGGGCCGTCGAACCGCGACGGTTCCCAGCCGTACCCCCCGAACTCGCGCTCGCTCTCGCCCTCGGTCGTGAGCACGAGGACCCTGTGGTTGCCCGTGTCGGCGATGACGATGCTGCCGCGGTGATCGACCGCGATGCCGAGCGCGCCGGAGAGCTGCGCAGGCCCGGCGGGCGTGACGGAGCGCACGCACCAGAGCTGCGTCACGCACGCGGCGGGCCCCGGCGGGGCCCATGTCGAGAGCAGGGCGCCCGCGACGAGGAAGGAGAGACGCGCCGCCCGGCGGTCGCGTCGTGTGGGAAGGTCCGTCATGATCGCACGCCCCCGAAAGGGTGGAGCGCCGGGAAGGGGCAGGCCGCGATGGAAGACGTCGGTGCGTGACCTAGAACCGGATCTCGAGCGTCGTGCGGGCTCCGACGTCACCGTCCGCAAGTTCGGGCACGACGGAGAGGGACGCGCGAGCCTCGGCGCGCCCTTCGTTGGCGCGCCTGGCCATCCACGCGCTGTCGATGGCGCTCACCGCCCTGTTCAGCACGGCCAGGCCCGTCATGTAGAACGCCCTGCGCCTGGCCTCGCCCGCGAGCTGCCTCAGCCGGCGATACTGGCGGAAGCGCTCGTCGCTCTCCCACTCCCACGCGTCGTCGCCGAAGTACCCGTGCTCCGCGAGATACGCCTGCTGCGCGGCCGGGTCGTTGGGGAAGAGGCTCCGCGCGTCGCTGCGGACGGACTCGTTGTAGCTGTCGTACCCCTCGCTTCTGATGTAGTCGGCGACGGCCTGATAGTACGCGTTCGACGCTCCATCCGGAACGCCGGCGAAGATCTCCGCGTGCTCCCGGTAGTCGTCCTCGCGCATGCCCGTCTGGATCCGGAACCCGGCGTACGCCGCCCAGATGGACGCCTCGGCGGCCATGAACGCCCGACCCCTCGCCGCGTGGCCCGTGTACATCTCTCCCCACCCGGGCAGAACGCACGACATGAGCAGGGCGAGGATGGGACTCCGCTCATCGCGGCGCGCGCTCGGCGAGGCGCCGCCGGCTCCGCCGGCCCCGTCCAGCACGGTTCCGTGGACAAGAGAAAGCCCCTGCACCTCGAGCCGCGCCTGCACGCATGGCGAACCGCCGTCAAGAAGGTCGGCGCCCGCGGGCGCGGCGAGCGCCCTGCCCGCGATGAGCAGAGCGCCCGCGCACAGGGCGCACACCAGGAAGTCGCCGATCCGCACACGATTCGCCATGGGGGCCTCGGTCAGTAGGTCAGGGTCAGCGCGCAGCGGAGGCCGTCGCCGTCCGCGCCCGCGTCGAACCAGAGCGCGGGCACCGCAACGGCGAGCCGGGACCCCGCTCCCCCGGCGCGCGGCGCCTGAGCCGCGGCGTCGCTTCGCCGGGCCGACAGGAACGCGTCGACGCCGGAGACGATGTGGTTGAGGAAGGCCGCGGTCAGCGAGTAGCGCGCCTGTCTGAGATGCCGGTTGCTCTCGACGCGCATGTCCCAGTACTCGTTTCTCACGTCGAGGTACTCCGGGGCGCCGGACCCGGACCCCGAATCGCTCCACCAGCTCCAGTAGGTATCGTACTTCCCGATGTCCTCGTAGTACTCCTGCGAGCCGTACGGCGCCAGCGGCCGGCACTCGTATCCGCAGTTCTGGCAGTCCGCGCAGTTGGCCGCATACCAGGCGGAGTACCCTTCGAAGTCCCAGTGCTCGTCGGCGTATCCCTCGTACGCGCTCCGCTCGTCGAGCCCCTTCGAGTTGAGCGTGAAGAACCCCACCCAGAGCGCGAGCTCCGCGGCGATGTACGCGTACCCGCGCTTCTCCCCGCGCGTGAGCTGCCCCGCTCCGGGAAGCGTCACCGACAAGAGGAAAGCCCTGGCCGGGCCGCCGCCGGCCGTGTCCGACGCGCCGCGGCCCGCGGCCGTGAGTTCCTCGCGGGCGTCCTGCGACGAGACCAGTCGGAGGTCCGCCGCCGGCTCCCGGAGCGCGTCCTGCGCGGCGCTCGCCGGCGCCGAACCGACCGCCGCTGCGATCACCACGACCGGAAGGAGAAAGCGGCGCACCGCAGCCTCCGCGTCACCTGATCACCGCCACCTTCATGACCCGCGTCTCGCGCCGCCCGCCGGGCCACCCGTACGCTGCGGCTCCGCCGGAAGCGCGCGCCTCGACCCGCACAAGATACAGCCCGCTCGCCACGCCGGCCGTCGGCCACACGACCTCGTTGGCCGTCGGCTGCCCGTCCTTCGTGAAGCGCGCCACGCGCTGCCCGGAGACGTCGAGCACCTCGACCTCGATCTCCGCGGGCTCCTCGAGGTGCACGCGGATCGTGAGGTCGCTCCCCACCGCCGGGTTCGGGTAGCAGTACGTGCGCCCGGCCGCGAGCAGCCCCGGCTCGTCGGGCTCAGGGTCCGGCAGGAGCTCGCTCGGGAGCGCGCCCGTGCCGGCGGACGAGAACGCCTCGGTCTGCCAGAAGACCGCGCCGGGCGCCGCCACGGCCGGCATGGCGTAGAACGCGACGCGGCCGGACGCGCCGGCCACGAGCGCGTCGAGCACGCCGTCGCCCTCCGCGTCGCCGATCCAGGCGCTTCCGAGGGTCGGGTCGGCCGAGAGCGGCCAGCCGGGAAGCCGCCGCCCGCTCACGGCGCTGTGAGCGAAGAGCCCGCCGCAGGACCCGCACGAGACGACGTCCTGGACGCCGTCGCCGTCGATGTCCGCGATGAGCGGGGACGACCGGCTCGCGCGCACGCTGTCGCCCGGCGAGAGCGCAAGCGGCCAGTTCTCCACGCGCGCGCCGTTCCAGCGGATGCCCGCCACCGAAGCGGGACCCGTGGCCACCGCAACCTCGACGAGCCCGTCGCCGTCCAGATCGGCGAGCGAGGGGCGAGCGAGGACGGGCGCGCGAAGGTCCACCGGCCAGCCGTCGCACAGGCGCCCGAAGCGGTCCCACGCGTACGCGAGCCCGTCGGAGCCCACCGCCACGATCTCGGACACGCCGTCGGGCGCGCGGTCGAGGTCCGCGGCTACGACGCCCACGGCGGCCGTCTCCCACGCGCCGACGCGAACGGGCCACCCGGGGAGCGCACTCCCGTCACCGTTCATCGCGACGACCCACCCGCGGTTCGTCGTCGAGAGGACGATCTCGTCGAACGGGTCGCCGTCCATGTCGACCGCCGCGATCGTGACGTCGTCGAGCGCGAGATGACCGAACCGATACGGGGAACCGTGGAGGTGCGCGCCGTCGGCGCTCACGACCGTGAGGTCCCCGCTCATGGCCGCCACGGCGATCTCGAGCCCCGCGGCCGCGTCGAGGTTCGCCGCGACGGGGGCCGAGGACGCGGGCCCGCCGAGCGATACCGGGTACAGCGGTGAGAAGGCATCGGCGAAGCCGTCGCCGTTGTCGTCCGCGCAGCGCCAGACGTGAAGTCGGCCGGCGTCGGAGGCGACGATCACCTCGAGGCTGCCGTCGCCGTCGAGGTCCGCGGCCGCCGGGGTCCTCGACACGCCGCCCGGCGCAACGGCGAAGAGACCTGGTGCGCCGCCGCGAACCGGAGCGATCACGGGCTCGCCGGTGACGCGCCACGCGAACACGTTCCCGCCCAGGGCCGCGACGACGACCTCGGCGACGCAGTCGCCGTCGAGGTCGGCCACGCGCGGCGACGCCGCGCCGATCGGCTCGCCGATGTCGATCGGCCAGCCGGGCTTCCGGCGATCGAAGCGGACGTTCATGGTCATGACCGTGTCGGCGTCGGAGATGCGCGTGACGGCGAGGTACGTCTTCCCGCCCATGTTGTCGTCCGTGGACGGGAACGTGTCCCAGGCGAACGAGTCGTTGTTCGCCGCGAAGAACGGATCGTAGCGGTTCCCGGCCCAGTAGAAGCTCTGGATGTTGCCGAGGTCCATGATGCCGTCGGCCTCCTCGACGGCGACGCCCCGGCGGCGCGAGTCGGTGTTCACCGTGTCCCACGGCATGAGTCCCGGGATGACGCGCGTGTCGTCGATGTGCCAGATCATGAGTCCGGGGCCGGGAAGCAGGAAGTCGTACTCGTGGTTCACCGGGCAGACCGGGAGCGTGCAGTCGGGGTCCACGGGGCCGAGAACGACGCCGCGCTCCTGCTCGATCGCTACCACGCCGTCCTTGCCCAGATCGTCGAGCCGGTTCTCGATCAGGAAGCGCTCCGTGCTCGAGATGGGGATGCTGTAGACCCGGTTCCCGCCGCCGCGAAGCGCCGAGGCCCTGACCTGGAGGTCCGATGCGTCCTCCAGGACCTCCGCGCCGTCGAGCCACCCCATGAACAGCTTCGACCACGCCGAGGGCGCCGCCGGGATGAGGCCGTACGCCCAGCCCCACGGCGTGCTCATGCCGATGCGTCCGCCCGAGTCCATGATGTCCCAGTACCCCACGGCCGGGAACCCGTTCCGCGTGTTGTAGAGGTCGGGAAGCCCCAGGATGTGCCCCACCTCGTGCGCCAGCGTGCCGTTCAAGGCGATCGTGAGCCCGTCCTGGTTCGAGCTCTCGGGCATGATCGCCGAGCCCCAGACCTCCCAGGTGCCCCCGTTCACGAGGATCGGCTCGCCGAGCGAGATGTGGGCCGACGGAAGATCGAACGGCGAGTCGCCGTAGACGTCGCTCTGCCAGTCGGCGCCGGCGTGGAACAGGATGTACCCGTCGTACTGCGAGAAGTCCACCGTGCCGGCGCTGTCGGCAGCCGCGAAGGCGTCGCGCGTGAAGCGCTCGACCTGGTCCACGTACCACGCGAAGCTCTCCGAGTAGTCGTGGTAGTAGCCCATGTCGTGCGGGAGGACGAAGGCCTCCTGGTCGCCCTCCGGCGCCACGTCGAACTCGATGATCAGCCGCCCGTGCGACACGGACGCGAAGTAGTTCGCAAGCGCCGTCATGTGGAGCTCGAAGTACTCGCGGTCGTGCGGCGGCCCGTCGAAGGTCCGCCCGTCCCACGGCGAGTAGTCGAACGTGCCGTCGCCGGTGCTCCGGGGATCGTCGTCCGGCTGGAATTCCACGCGGATGGCCAGAAGGCGTATGGTCGTGCGGCCGCCCCGGTGCGCCCCCCTCGCCGTCGCCCGTTCGATCGCAGTCACGGCCGCCGGCTGATCGGGGAAGTTCCGGGCCGCCATCTGCGCCGCCTCGGCTGGCGTCGCCTCGCGTCCGGGGTCCTTCGTGCAGAGGAGCACGGATCGCGCCGACGCCCCGCCGCCGCAGAGCGCCCAGACGAGCGCCGCAGCGGTGAGCGCACGGAGGCCCCGGTGATGGACGATCGCCGCGTTGGTCATGCGCTGGTCCCGGCGCCCTGCCGCCATGCTAGAACGCCGCCGTAAGCGAGAACCTGAACGGGCGCTTGAGCCCCTCGGCCTGCGGGACGTTGGCGACGTCGAAGGCCCAGCTCTTGTACGAGAGCCCCATGCCGAAGGCGAGTCCCTTGACCTTCCCGTCCTCGTCGTGCACGTAGCCGCCGCGGAGCGCCAGCAGGTCGTAGTACCTGTACTCCGCGCCGGCGCCGAGGATGACGCCGGTCGAGAGGTCAGCAACGTCCTCGACGATGACGAGCGACTTGTTGAACTCGGCGCACACCGTGAAGTCGTTCATCTCGTCGGCGAGGAGCGCGTAGCTCGCGCCCACCTTGAGGTTCCGCGGCAGCGGGTCCGACTGCTCCTCGTCGATGTACGCGATGCGCGGACCGATGTGCTGCAGCGCGCCGCCCAGCCGCAGGCGGCCGTCGCGCATGCGGTACAGCACGCCGAGGTCGGCTGCGAAGGTGGACCCGGCGCCCTTCTGCTGGTCCTGCGTGTACTGCGCGGGAGCGAGGTCCACGTACACGAACTTGAGGCTCAGGCCCACGGCGAGGTTCTCTCCGACCGCCGCTCCGTACGACAGCGACGGGATGACCTCGTACGAGTTGAACTCGCCGATGGGGTCGGGGCTGTCGGGGTCCGTCGCGATCTGCTTGCCGTACGTGAGGTAGATCACCGACGCGCCGATCGTCCCGAGCCCCTCGATGCGCTGCGCGTACGCCGCGTACTCGTAGTACACGTCGTCCCAGTCCGGCACGAGCTGCGTGTGCATCAGCGTGAAGTTGAACCGGTGGTCAAGGAACGCGAGGCCCGCCGGGTTCCACGAGCACGCGCTCGCGTCCGCCGCGAGCGCCACGTAGCAGTCGCCCATGCCGGCCGGGCGCGCCCCAGGCTGGATGTAGAGGGACTGCGCCCCTCCGACCGAGACCTGCGCGCCTGCCGTTCCGGCCGCGAGCGCGAGCGCGGCCGCCACAAGAAACGTCCCCACTCTCAGCATGCGTTCCCTGACTCCTTTCGAGGGCCGTCCCCCGCTACCTCATGACCACGGCCCGCCCGATGACCTCGGCCCGGTCTCCACGGTAGAGCGCCGAGGTCGCGTGGATGCGATACAGATACACGCCGTTGGCGAGCTCGTCTCCCTGCTGGTCCCGGCCGTCCCAGTACACCTGGTTCGCGCCGGCCGTCGCGTGGAACTCGCCGATCCGCCGAACGAGCCTCCCGCCCACCGTGAACACGTCGACGCCGACCTCCGCGTCCACCGGAAGCTGGAAGAGGATGTAGGTCCCTTCGGTCTCGCCGCGCGGGAACGGGTTCGGCGAGCTCGCCACGTTCCTGATCACAAAGTCGGCGGCCGAGACCACCTCGAACCACTGGTTCGCCTCGGTCCCGTTCCCGATGTTGTCCGCGGCCGACACCGTGAGGGTGTGACCTCCGAGCCCCAGCGTCGGAAGACGGCGTTCGATGACGCCCCGCCGGTGCTCGCCGACGTCGTAGAGGAAGTCTCCCGTCACGTCGATCGGCGCGCCCCCGTCGAAGGAGATCGTGATCGCGGGCGATCCGCGGCCGACGAGATCGATCCCGTTCTCGTCGTAGAGCGAGACCGAGAACGCCGTCTCGGGGAGCACGGACGTGCCCCCGCCCGCGAACTCGACGGCGATGCTCGGCCCCCGCGTGTCCGAGACCTCGACGCTGTCGCGCAGCGTCACGTTCTCCATCGAGAACGACCCGTCGGCGTCGCCGCTGTAGAAGTACGCGCCGATCCTGGCGTACCGCCCCTCGGCGGACGCCGAGGACACGACGAACTGCCCCGCGAACTCGCCGTCGGCGACGGGAGCCAGCCCGCGGTACACCGTGCTGCCCGGCAGGGTGTACCGCACGTGGTACGCGTTCCCCGGCGGGGGCACGTGGAAGTAGCCGCTCGTGTCCGCGCAGTCGCGCGCGGTCAGGAGGACGAGCCCGTCGCTTCCCTCCGTGCTTCCCTGATTGGCGCCCGACACCGTGACGGTGTCGCGCCGCCGCATCGGCTCGACGCCCGTCGTGTCGATCACGCCTCCGCCCCACGGGGCCGCCAGCGTCACCGCGGGGTCCCCCAGGAAGGCGAAGAGCCGGTTGTTCCTCCACGCGTCGAAGGGCGTGGTCGTGAACGCCGCCTGGAAGGCCGAGCCGGTGTCCAGCGCCGGCGTGGTCGACTGCTGCTGGGACGCGAAGATGGCGGCGATGAACCTGCTGTTCAGGGACGCGTTCTGGAAGGCGCCGGAGTCGCGGGTGCTGCCGATGGAGCAGATCGACCCGCCGGCCGGCGACTTCATGAGGAGTTCGCCCATCGAGTCCACGGTCTGCTGGTCGAATCGGTTCAGCCTGCACGAGGCGGCGAAGAAGAGCGGCAGGGCATCGATGTTGCGAAGGAGCGACACGTCGTCGTACAGGAACACGCTCTCGTGCGCGAGCACGATCTCGTTGCCGTGGCCGGTGAAGTTCATGAGGATGGCGCCCCGGTTCCACGCCTCGATGATGTCGGCGCGGGCCGCCGGCTTCTTGCCCACCGCGTCGGCGGGGTACTCCATGAGGTAGATCTTCCGTCGGTCCAGAGGCCACGGGAGCACATCCGTCGAGAGTTGCTCCGTCTGCTCCGTGTGGAAGAACTCGCAGCAGTAGCCCGGCAGGTCCGGCTGCTTGAACTGGTCGTCGGCCACGAGGATGGCCGTGTTCCTCCACGGGCCGAACACCGGAGCGCTCTCGTAGCGGATGATCTTGTCGATCATCGCGTTGATCTCGCTCACCGACCGCGCCGGCAGCCGACCGAGCGCCATGGCCATGAAGTAGCTCGTCACGCCCGAGAAGCCCACGTACCACGCGTCGATCGGAGCCAGGCGCGAGTAGGTGGCCGGGTCGTAGTGCGCGGGGATGTAGCACGGTGTGGTCGAGGCGAGGTATCCCCTGTAGTCGGCCGACGTGTCGCCCACGAGCAGCGCGTGCGTCGGCGGGACGTCCTCGTGGTCCCAGACGTGCTTGAGGAAGTCGCGGATGGCGGTGGGATCCTGAAGCCCCCACGAGAAGTCGTCGTACACGTCCGAGACCCTGACGAGCCTCACGCGGAACCCCCCGCCTGCGGCGCTCTCTCTGTAGCTCCTGAGCCGCAGCGCGGCGTCGTAGAAGTCGTCGTGCGCGATCATGACGTAGTCGGCCGCCGTCACCGTCCTGAGACCGGCGGGCGCGTCGCGCGAGATCCGGGGTGTCACGAGGGCCTCCGGGGAGACGACGATGTACGAGGCCGTGTCGGCGACATCGTCGTTGAACACGGCCCGGAAGCCGTTCGAGCCGCTCTCGGTCGTCACGCCCGGCACCGTGCGGGTCGTGTACCGGTCAAGCACCTTGAAGACGGAGACGTCCTGGCCCGCGAGCCCGCCCACGGTGTAGCGGATCTCCCCCGTGCGGCCCGAGCTGCCGAAGACCAGCTGGCCGTCTGCGGCCCACAGCTCGCGCCAGTACTCGAGGTCGTACCAGTCGACGAGGATCCTGTCGTCACGGAACGAGTCGCCCTGCCTCGGCAGGAAGATCTCGAGCGTGTTGTCGCCCTCGACGACCGGCACGTCGGCGATCTCGACGATGAGTCGCGTCTCGCCCTCCCACTCCGCGACGTGCACGAGCTCCCCGTTCAGGGAGAAGCGGGTGTGGTGGTCCGGGTTCGCGGCCGCCGCGGAGATCCCCTCGACGCGCACGCGGAGGACCGCCGTGGAGTCGGTTCGAACCCGGTTGAGCTGGTGGGTGAACTGCCTCCGCTCGGGCAGCGGGCTCTGCTGCATCTGCTGCCAGAACCAGTTGTCCGACGCGCCGAGCCACTCGTAGATGTTCCGCTCCAGATGGTCCCGGGCCCAGTACGCGTCCGCCGGTGTCGCAGAGGGCGACGACTGCAGATCGTCCTCCTGCATTCTCCGCGGCTCGCCGGAGAAGCCGGAGGGCGTGCCGGGGCTCTCCCAGGTGAGCCAGTACACGTTCGAGCTCGAGAAGGGATTCTCGTAGTAGGGCTCTTCCGCCGGGGCGAGGCCCATGTCGCACGCCCAGCCGTCGGGGCCGAAGGCGCAGAAGACGACGCGGTCGCCTTCGTCGAAGACGCCGTCGCTCTCTCCCTCAACGAGGATGTCGCACTCGACCATCCAGTCGGGCCTGGGCGCGGTCACGTTCTCGGGAAGCGGAAGCCCGGTCCCGGAGAACACGCGGATCGTCCTCGGATCGACCGAGGCAGGCGAAACGCCGACGTTCCTGAGATCGGCGGGGCTGACGGCGTGGGCGGCCTGCCGCGTCACGCGCATCTTCAGCCAGTTCGCGGAGGTCTCGAACGAGTCGCCGGGGCGTTCCGGCGGCGCCGCGGGCTGTCGGCCGACGCGCCACTGGCGGGCGCTCTCGTAGTTGAGAAGCACGGTCTCGAGCATCCGCTCCCGCCGCGGAGCGTCCGGCCGCGGCGCGGACGGACCCCGCACGCCTCGAAACGTGAGGGTCACCTCGATCGACGAGTGGACGAGGAGCGCGCGCGCCTGCGGGTCCACCTGGCACGGGTGCAGCAGGATCTCCACGACGCGCTGCGTGCCGAGGGTCCCGGGCGTGCCCATCGCCGCCGCGCCCGGCGGCCACACGCCTGCCGCCCTGTACTGCTCACCCTCGACATACCGGTAGTCGCTCAGAGCGCCGTCCTCGCCCGGCAGGACCGTCGGCGACGGGGCGACCCACACGTCTCTCAGCGGCGCGCCAGGCGTCGTGGAGATCGTCATGTCCACCGCGTCGCAGTCCGGGATGCCGACGGTGGCACGGAACATCGGCAGGTCGGGAGCGCCCGGGATGCCCAGCGGCTCCGCGCCCGGAATGGACACCGTCACGTAGTCTCCCTGCGGGATGGACAGAGTGCGGACGACCGGCTCTCCGACCTCGCAACGCACCACGACGCGCTCCGGCGAGGACGACACGAGCTCGACGGCGCCGCGGCCGCCCAGCGCCGCCTGAGCGGCGCAGATCACCACGAGGAGAGAGGCCACCACGGGCCGCATCGTCGGTTCTCCATGAGGGCAGATGCGTGAAAGACTCGCGGGACGCCGCCACTGCCCGCGGCACCCGCGACGGGTATCGAGACGCCTTGCGCGGGAGCTTGTTCAAGGGAGAAGCCCGGCGCGGGTCGCAGAGGCTCTAGGTCTCCGTGAACTCGCCCATCGCCATGTACTTCGCCAGCCTCTGCCTGACGAGCTCCGCCGGACCGAGCCCCTCGAGCTCGGTCAGATGACGGTCGATGGCCGCTCCGACGCTCCGCGCCGCGGCCGCCGGATCGCGGTGGGCCCCGCCGCTCGGCTCGGGGACGACCTCGTCGACGACCTTGAAGCCGAGGAGGTCCTTCGCCGTGATCTTCATCGCTTCGGCCGCCTGGGGCGCCTTCGCGGCGTCACGGTACAGGATCGAAGCGCACCCCTCCGGCGAGATCACGGAGTAGACGGAGTACTCGAGCATAAGGACCCTGTCGCCGACCCCGATCCCCAGGGCGCCGCCGCTCCCCCCCTCGCCGATGACCACGACGACGATCGGAACGGGCAGGCGCGCCATCTCTCGCAGGTTCAGCGCGATGGCCTCCGCCTGGCCGCGCTCCTCGGCGCCGATGCCCGGGTACGCCCCCGGTGTGTCGACGAACGACACGATCGGTCGACCGAACTTCCCCGCCAGGTGCATGAGCCGGAGCGCCTTTCGGTATCCCTCGGGATGCGCCATGCCGAAGTTCCGCCGGATGTTCTCCTTCGTGTCCCGTCCCTTCTGCTGCCCTATGATGACGACCCTCCGACCGCCGAAGAACCCGAGACCGCCCACGATGGCCTCGTCGTCGCCGAACCGCCGGTCTCCGTGGAGCTCCAGAAACTCCACGCCGAGCATTCTGATGTAGTCGAGCGTGTAGGGTCGCTTCGGATGTCGGGCGATCTGCGTGATCTGCCAGCGGCTGAGCCTGCCGTAGATCTGCTTGCGGAGCTCGCCGGCCTTCGCCTCGAGGCGCGCAAGCTCCCGAGCGACGTCGATGCTCTGGCTGTCGGCGAAGCTCCGGAGCTCGTCGATCCTCTGTTCCAGCTCGAGGAGCGGCTTCTCGAACTCCAGCCATCCCACCATGCTCGAGCCTCCTCGGGCGCCGCCGGGCACCCCAGGGCCGTCAGCTCAGAAGCTGTCGTGGAAGATGAACGCGATCGACCTGCTCGACGGCTCGGGCGAGTTCCTCGAGCCCGTGAGATTCCTGAGCAGGAAATCGAGCTGGACCTTCTTGGCGAAGAACCAGCGCAGTCCCGCGTTCAGGTAGGCGGTCGTCGACTCGCCCTCCTCGGTCATCGTCCTCGCGTTCGCCTGGAGCTCGGTGATGACCGAGAATTCCTGCGAGAACCGAGCCGACACGCCGCCGAAGAAGCCCGGTCTTGCCCTCCGCTCCTCCATCGTCCTCGTGATGCCCGCGCTCCACTCCCAGTGCTCGGAGAACGGGAACTCCCGGGAGGCGACGAGGAACAGGCCCGGCGAGGCCTTCTCGAACGCGCCGCTGTCGAACTGCCGGCCGTAGCCGCGCGAGTCGAACCCGAGCGCCAGCCCGACCGGCGCGTTCCCCTGCCTCGCGATCCGGACCTTCGCGTCGAACTCGACGCGGCTCTCCCAGTCCGGTCGGCCCAGCCCCACGACGTTCCGGGCCCCGTAGGACACCCCAAGGTAGAGGTAGTCCGTCACGCCCACTCGGATGCCCCCCACGAGCGTCCCGCCGGGCGCGAGGCGCGCTCCGATCGAGTACGTGGCTCTGGGAACGGTGTGGGCCGTCGGAAGATCTGCGAGCTCGGGAAACCGGCCGTCGAGCTCGACGGCCGGCGCCACCACGACCAGCGAGAGGAGCGCGAGGACCGCAAGTGCCGCTCTTCTGAGCATATGCGTCACTCCCCGAGCCTCGTGGACCCCTTCCAGGCCGCGTGGCGAAATATAGCAACCCCTTATGGCGCTGTCAATTAGAAACCCGGCGGGGGCGGCGCGGCCGCCGCGGCTCCGACAAGCCTCACGTTCCCCTCTCCGACCATCGCCTCAAGACGACTCACAAGCTCACGCGACGGATCCACGCGAACCGCCCCGGCGCTGACGGTCACGAGCCGGCCTCCGGTGCGCAGGACGAGGTCGACCGGACAGCGCCCGGAGTGGGCGCCGAGAGCCCCCTTGATCTCCTCGAGCAGCGTCTCGACGAGCACGTCGGACGTGAGCGTGATGACGAGCCTCTCGACGAACCGCTGATGGGCCATGGCGAGGGGCACGATGTCGCTCACGACGATCTTCGGAACCTCCTCCTCGCGCGTGGAGACCTTCCCCTCGACGAGCAGCGCCGCGTCCTTCTGGACGGACTCGTGTCTCCTGGCGAAGCACTTCGAGAACACGACGAGCTCGACGCGCCCCGTGAAGTCCTCGAGGGTCACGAAGGCCATCCGCTCGCCCTTCCTGTCCGTCATCTGCTTGGCGTTCGTGACGATGCCGCCGATCCGCACGGCCTCGCCGTCCTCGGCCTCCTGCAGCTCGCCCACGGAGATCGTCGCGAACTCGCGAAGCTCGCGCTCGTAGCGCGCGAGCGGGTGCCCGGTCATGTAGAACCCGAGCACCTCCTTCTCCCGGTTGAGCATCTCGCTGTCGCTCCAGGGCTCCGCATCGGGCAGCTTCCTCGGCCTTGCTGGCGCGCCTGCGGCCCCATCGAGGACGGTCAGGAGCGACGTCTGTCCGGACTCGTGCTCACGCTGTGCGCGCTGGCCGAGCTCGAGCGCCGCCGGGACGGCCGCCATCTGGCCGGCCCGGTGACCGTGAAGCGCATCCAGGGCGCCGGCGGCGACAAGACTCTCGAGGACGCGACGGTTCACGATCCGCAGGTCCACGCGGCTCGTGAGGTCGAAGATGTCGCCGAAGGACCCGCGCTGCCGTCTCGCGTCGACGATCGAGTGGACGGCCGCACGGCCGACGTTCTTGATCGCGGCGAGGCCGAACTGGATGTCGCCCCGGGGCGTCGCCCTGAACTCGGCCTGTCCCTCGTTGACGTTGGGGGGAAGCACCCGGATCCCCATCCGCCGGCACTCGTTGATGAGCGCGACGACACGATCGGAGTCGTCCATCTCGCTCGTGAGCGTGGCCGCCATGAACTCCGCCGCGTGGTGCGCCTTGAGGTAGGCCGTCCTCACCGCGAGGATCGCGTAGGAGGCGCTGTGCGCCTTGTTGAAGCCGTATCCCGCGAAGTGCGCCATCTGATCGAACACGGCCCCCGCCGTGCTCTTCGGGATGCCCGCGCCGACGGCCCCCCGGACGAAGTCCTCGCGCTGAAGCGCCATCTGCTCCGGGACCTTCTTCCGCATCGCGTTCAGCAGGATGTCGGCCTGACTCATCGTGAAGCCGGCGAGCTCGCTCGCCACCTTCATCACCTGCTCCTGGTACGCGATGACGCCGTAGGTCTCGCTCAGCACCGACGCGAGCTTCGGGTGGAGGTACGCGACCTTCTGCCGGCCGTGCTTCCGCTTGACGTAGTCCTCCACCATCCCCGAGCCCAGCGGACCGGGGCGGAAGAGCGCGTTGACGGCGATGATGTCCTCGATCCTCTCCGGCTTCATCTTCCGCAGAAGGTCGCGCATGCCGGACGACTCCAGCTGGAACACGCCGACCGTGTTTCCGCTGCTCAGCAGTTCGTACGTCGCGGGGTCGTCCAGCGGGATGCTCTCCGGCGTCCTCTGGACGCCGTGGTTCTCCTCAATCATCGCAAGGGTGTCCCGGATGACCGTCAGCGTCCTCAGGCCGAGGAAGTCGAACTTGAGGAGGCCGATCTTCGCCAGCGACTTCATGTGGTACTGGGTCGTGATCTCGTCGCCGGCCGACTTGTAGAGAGGCGCCCAGGCGTCGATGCGTCCCGGGGCGATGATGACCCCGGCCGCGTGGACCGACGCGTGGCGCACGAGCCCCTCGAGCATCCTGGCGTACTCGATGAGCTTGGCGTACTTCTCGTCGGAGTCCCGGAGCTCCCTGAGCTCGGGAACGCGGGCGAGCGCGTCGTCCAGCGTGATGCTGAGCTCGCGGGGGATCATCTTCGCGATCCGGTCGACCTCGGCGTACGGCAGCTTGAGCACCCGCCCGACGTCGCGCACGACGGCCCGCGCCTGCATCGTGCCGAACGTGATCACCTGAGCGACCGACTCGCGGCCGTACTTCTGCGTGACGTAGTCGATGATCTCATTGCGGCGTTCGTAGCAGAAGTCGATGTCGAAGTCCGGCATCGCCTTCCGCGCCGGGTTCAGAAAGCGCTCGAAGACCAGGCCGAACCGCAGGGGATCCAGCTCGGTGATGCCGAGGGCGTAGCTCACGATGCTGGCGGCTGCCGACCCGCGCCCCGGCCCCACGGGAATGCCGCGTCGTTTGGCCTCCTCGATGAAGTCCTGGACGATCAGGAAGTACCCCGAGAAGCCCATGTCCTTGATGAGCGCGAGCTCCCGTTCCATCCGATCCGTGACCTCGGGAGGAACGGTGGAGCCGCACCGCCGCTCGATGCCCTCGCGGGCGAGCGCGGCCAGGTACTCCGCGGCGTCCGCGTAGCCCTGCGGCAGGGGGAACCGCGGCATGTGCACGCGCCCGAACTCGAGCGACAGGTTGCACCGCTCGGCGATGGCCACCGTGTTCTCGTAGGCATCGGGGAACTCGGCCATCACGGCGCGCATCTCGTTCGGGGACTTGAGGTAGAACTCGTCGTTCGGCATTCGCATGCGGTCCGGGTCGTCGATCTCCTTTGAGGTCTGGATGCACAGGAGAACGTCGTGCGCCGGGGCCGCCTCGCGCGCAAGGTAGTGGCAGTCGTTCGCGGCGACGAGGGGGATGCCGAGCTCGCGGGAGAGCTGCGCATAGCCAGCCCGGACGGCCGCCTCCTCGGGAAGGCCGTGGTTCTGTATCTCGAGGTAGAAGTTGCCGTCGCCGAAGATCTCGGCGAGCTCGATGGCCGCTTCGCGCGCGCCCGCGAGATCCCCCGCGAGGATGCGCTGGGCCGGCGCCCCCCGCAGGCATGCCGTCGTCGCGATGATACCCTCGTGGTGCCGGCGCAGAAGCTCCCTGTCGATCCGCGGGCGGTAGTAGAGGCCTTCGAGAAAGGAGATCGTGGACAGCCGCATCAGGTTGCGGTAGCCTTGCTCGTTCCTCGCGAGCAGCAGGAGGTGGTTGAGGTCCCACGCCCTCCCCTGCGGCCGTTCCGTGTGCGATCGCGGGTCGACGTACGCCTCAAGCCCGATGATCGGCTTGAGGCCCTTCTCCATGGCGGCCGCGTAGAACTCGATCACACCGAACATGTTGCCGTGGTCGGTCAGCGCGAGGGCGGGCATCCTGAGCTCGAGCGCACGCTCGACCATGCGGTCGATGCGCGACGCTCCGTCCAGAAGGCTGTACTCGGAGTGGTTGTGGAGGTGGACGAAGTCCGAACGGATCATGGCTCTCCGCGCTCGCCCCGGATCGCTCCCGGATCGTCCTCGTTGGCATGCCTCAGCATCCAATCGAGGAGTTCGACGGCCGCCGAGGCACCGCCCTCCGCCTGCTGCCTCTTCCGCATGCCCGCCAGCACCTCGGCCTGAAGCCGATCCCAAGCAGGAACGTCGGCGCTCATGAGAACGAACACGTCGCACACTCCGCGGGTGCCGTCCCGTGCCGACGAAGCCGGGCACTCCCTGTGGAATGCGTCCTCGCGCCTCAGCTCGGCGGCCAGCCGTTCGACGACGGGCTCGACCAGGCGGGTCCGGAAGACCCCACGATCTGTGCTCGTCAACTCGACGCCGGCGTGTCGGAACGCGCGATCGACGAGGCCGAGCATATGCTCGCGGACGGCGCGCTCCGCCTGGGACCTCGCGTCGGCCTCGGCCTCCGCCACGCCTGCGGCGGCGTCCGGGGCTGCCGAGCACCCCCCCACGTAGTACGCGCGCACGGAGTCTGTCACGGGCACAACGAGAACCCAGTTGGGGAGCTCCTGCGACGCGGGACGCTCACCGTCAACCGAAGCCGTCGAAGAGCATCCCGCTGCAAGCGCGAGGAGCATCCACGCCGCGCCCCCGGGTAAGACCGATCTACGCCTCTCCATGGCATCCTCCGTTGATGGCAGAGCTCAGGCGGCGAGGCTAGCAAGCGGATGTGCGAAGCGTCAAGGCGGCGCGCATACGGCCAGGAAGAAGAAGGACCCCCTTCACCTCTCGGCGAAGGGGGTCCGCATGTTCCGGCAGCGTCCTACTCTCCCGCAAGGTCTCCCAAGCAGTACCATCGGCGCTGGAGGGCTTAACTACTGTGTTCGAAATGGGTACAGGTGTGACCCCTCCGCCATAGCCACCGAAACAACGCTCCCGGCCGGCGCGCGCCGGCTTCACTGAGGCACCCGGCCTGGGGTCAGGACGAGGTCCAGCCCCAAATCAGTCGCAAGCGATCTAGATCGTCGACTGCGTCGCCAGGTGCACAGATCGGCGACAACTCAGAGTATTGGACGAGCAGCAGCACCATTGCTGTAGATCTCATGACGGCCAAGTCGCACGGCCGATTAGTACCGGTCGGCTGAGAGGATTGCTCCCCTTACACCTCCGGCCTATCAACGTCGTCATCTCCAACGAGCCTTTAGGTGGGTTGCCCCACGGGATGCCTATTCTTGGAGGAGGCTTCACGCTTAGATGCTTTCAGCGTTTATCCTTTCCGAACATAGCTACCCAGCGATGCCACTGGCGTGACAACTGGTACACTAGAGGTTCGTCCACCCTGGTCCTCTCGTACTAAGGGCAGCTCTCCTCAAGCATCCTACGCCCGCAACGGATAAGGACCGAACTGACTCACGTCGTTCTAAACCCAGCTCACGTAACGACTTTAATTGGCGAACAGCCAAACCCTTGGGACCTTGTCCAGCCCCAGGATGTGTTGAGCCGACATCGAGGTGCCAAACCTCCCCGTCGATGTGGACTCTCGGGGGAGATAAGCCTGTTATCCCCGGGGTACCTTTTATCCGTTAAGTGCCGGCCTTTCCACGCAGCACCGGCAGATCACTAGGCCCTGCTTTCGCATCTGCTCGGCTTGTTTGCCTCGCAGTCAAGCTCCCTTCTGCCCTTACACTCGACACGCGGTTGCCGTCCGCGCTGAGGGAACCTTTGGGCGCCTCCGTTACGTTTTAGGAGGCGACCGCCCCAGTCAAACTACCCGCCTGACACTGTCCCCGCACCGGGTAACGGCGCCGGGTTAGGTCTCCAACAAGGCAAGGGTGGTATTTCAAGGTTGGCTCCACGAAGGCTAGCGCCCCCGCTTCATAGCCTCCCACCTATCCTACACGAACCTGGCCGAAGACCAATATCAGGGTGCAGTAAAGGTCCACGGGGTCTTTCTGTCCAGTTGCGGGTAAGCGGCATCTTCACCGCTGCTACAGTTTCGCCGGGTCGGCGGTTGAGACAGCGCCCAAGTCGTGTCACCATTCGTGCAGGTCGGAACTTACCCGACAAGGAATTTCGCTACCTTAGGACCGTTATAGTTACGGCCGCCGTTTACTGGGGCTTCGGTTCAACGCTTCGCCCCCCGAAGGGGGCTAACGTCTTCCCTTAACCTTCCAGCACCGGGCAGGTGTCAGTCCCTATACGTTGCCTTGCGGCTTGGCAGAGACCTGTGTTTTTAGTAAACAGTCGCCCAGGCCGATTCTCTGCGGCCCCTCACAGCTCCCCTCGCAAGGAGGATCACCGCAAAGGGCACCCCTTATCCCGAAGTTACGGGGTCAGATTGCCGAGTTCCTTAACCGCCGTTCTCCCGAGCACCTTTGGATACTCTCCTCGCCCACCTGTGTCGGTTTCCGGTACGGGCACCGACGAGACTCGCATAGAGGCTTTTCTCGGCAGCTTGATTAGGGTCAGTTTGTGTCCCAAAGGGACTCCCCATCACGTCTCGGGGTAGTGGCCGCGCGCATTTACACGCAGCCCCCCTACTCGCTTAGACCGGGACATCCAACACCCGGCTGACCTTTCACTCCTGCGTCACCCCTTAGCGTCTTTGTCGTCTCGTCAGTGGTACGGGAATATTAGCCCGTTCTCCATCGCCTACGCCTGTCGGCCTCGGCTTAGGTCCCGACTAACCCTGAGCGGATTAACCTTCCTCAGGAACCCTTGGGCTTTCGGTGTGCAGGTTTCTCGCCTGCATTATCGCTACTCGTTCCGGCATAATCACTTCCGTTTCGTCGACCCGATCTCACGATCGAGCTTCACCCTACAACGGAACGCTCCCCTACCAGACGCCCTTGCGGGCGCATCCAGAGCTTCGGTGGCTGGCTTGAGTCCCGTGAATTTTCGGCGCGGGGCCGCTTGACTGGTGAGCAGTTACGCACTCTTTAAATGGTGGCTGCTTCTAAGCCAACATCCCAGCTGTCTGAGCAATCCCACATCCTTACTTCACTTAGCCAGTACTTGGGGACCTTAGCTGCTGGTCTGGGTTCTTCCCCTCTCGTCCGCGGATCTTATCACCCGCAGGCTGACTCCCGGTAAACGAGATGACGGCATTCGGAGTTTGAATGGGGTCGGCAGGTCGGTGAACCCCCTAACCCAATCAGTGCTCTACCTCCGCCACTCTATGAACCGAGGCTAGGCCAAAACCTATTTCGGGGAGAGCCAGCTATCTCCAGGTTTGATTAGCCTTTCACCCCTACGCACAGCTCATCCAAAGTCTTTTCAACGACCACTAGTTCGGGCCTCCACGCATTGCTACACGCGCTTCGCCCTGGCCATGCGTAGATCACCTGGCTTCGGGTCTGTAGAGCGCGACTCATTGTCGCCCATTTCGGACTCGCTTTCGCTCCGGCTCCGCGTCACAGACGCTTAACCTCGCCACGCTCTAACAAGTCGCCGGATCATTATGCAAAAGGCACGCGGTCAGATCTGCGTGGGCCGAAGCCCGCGCAGACCCTCCCACAGCTTGTAGGCACACGGTTTCAGGTTCTATTTCACTCTCCGCCAGGAGTTCTTTTCACCTTTCCCTCACGGTACTGGTTCGCTATCGGTCGCCAGCGAATACTTAGCCTTAGGAGGTGGTCCTCCCGGATTCCCACGGGGTTTCACGTGCCCCGCAGTACTTGGGTACCCAACCCAGGGAGCCTCCGCTCCTTCGTCTAAGGGACTATCACCCTCTATGGTCGGCCTTCCCATGCCGTTCGACTGAAGCTCGGGTTGCTCACTCCCCGACCGGTCCGCACACCGGTCCAATCGGGCCCCACGACACCGTCTGCACAACGCGCGCGGGCTTGAACATGCAGATCGGTTTAGGCTTGTTCCCGTTCGCTCGCCACTACTAGGGAAGTCGCTGTTGCTTTCTTCTCCTGGGGGTACTGAGATGTTTCAGTTCCCCCCGTTCGCCTCGTCCGGCCTATCTGATTCAGCCGGCGATCACGCGGCATGACCCGCGTGGGGTTGCCCCATTCGGAAATCCCCGGGTCAAAGGATGTTTGCTCCTCACCGGGGCTTATCGCAGCTTACCACGTCCTTCATCGCTTGCTGGCGCCAAGGCATCCACCATGTGCCCTTAGTAACTTGGCCATCTTGATCACGGCAAAGATGCTTTGCCCGTCCAATCTCTTGAGTTGTCAAAGACCCGTGCCCGCCGTCGGCTACTGCCCGAACCCCTCGTAAGCCTACCAACCTCGCTGAGGTCGAACTGGTGGAGATAACCGGGATCGAACCGGTGACCTCCTGCTTGCAAAGCAGGCGCTCTCCCAGCTGAGCTATATCCCCGGCACGAGCCTCGATGGGATTGGTGGGCCTAAGAGGAGTTGAACCTCTGACCTCACGCTTATCAGGCGTGCGCTCTAACCACGGCTGAGCTATAGGCCCGAGAGGCTCCCCGACTGCGGGAAGGCCGAATCACGATGAATAGCGTGCCAGCCGTTCCTCTGACCGTCTGACCTTCTCGATCCGCCGCGCGTGGCGCCGGTCGAGATGTCTCCTTAGAAAGGAGGTGATCCAGCCACACCTTCCGGTACGGCTACCTTGTTACGACTTAGCCCCAATCGCTGGTCTTACCTTGGGCGCCTGCCCCCCTTGCGGGTTGGCTCAGCGACTTAGGGCACTCCCAGCTTTCGTGGCTTGACGGGCGGTGTGTACAAACCCCGGGAACGTATTCACCGCGGCGTGCTGATCCGCGATTACTAGCGATTCCGGCTTCATGGAGTCGAGTTGCAGACTCCAATCCGAACTGAGACCGGCTTTTTGGGATTGGCTCCGCCTCGCGGCATTGCAACCCTTTGTACCGGCCATTGTAGCACGTGTGTAGCCCGGGACGTAAGGACCATGAGGACTTGACGTCATCCCCGCCTTCCTCCGGCATATCGCCGGCAGTCTCGCCAGAGTGCCCGGCATAACCCGATGGCAACAGGCGACGAGGGTTGCGCTCGTTGCGGGACTTAACCCAACATCTCACGACACGAGCTGACGACAGCCATGCAGCACCTGTGTACCGACCCCGAAGGGAGGGCATGTTTCCATGCCTGTCCGGTACATGTCAAGCCCCGGTAAGGTTCTTCGCGTTGCGTCGAATTGAACCACATGCTCCACCGCTTGTGCGGGGTCCCGTCAATTCCTTTGAGTTTCAGCCTTGCGACCGTACTCCCCAGGCGGGGCACTTAATGCGTTTGCTGCGGCACAGGAGGGGTCAGTACCTCCTACACCTAGTGCCCATCGTTTAAGGCTGGGACTACCAGGGTATCTAAGCCTGTTTGCTCCCCCAGCTTTCGCGCCTCAGCGTCAGCCATGGCCCAGAAGGCCGCCTTCGCTACCGGTGTTCTTCCTGATATCTACGCATTCCACCGCTACACCAGGAATTCCGCCTTCCTCTACCAAGCTCAAGAATCGCAGTTTCGACCGCAGTTCACCGGTTGAGCCGGTGGATTTCACGGCCGACCCGCGATCCCGCCTACGCGCCCTTTACGCCCAGTAAATCCGAATAACGCTTGACCCCTCCGTATTACCGCGGCTGCTGGCACGGAGTTAGCCGGGTCTTTCTCCAGGGGCAACGTCAGGCACCCAGCCTATTCAGCTGGGTGCGGTTCTCCCCCCTGTGACAGGGCTTTACGACCCGAAGGCCTTCATCGCCCACGCGGCGTCGCTCGGTCGGGCTTGCGCCCATTGCCGAAGCCTCTCGACTGCTGCCTCCCTTAGGAGTCTGGGCCGTATCTCAGTCCCAGTGTGGCTGACCACCCTCTCAGGCCAGCTACCCATCATAGCCTTGGTAGGCCGTTACCCTACCAACTAGCTAATAGGACTCGGGGCCATCCTTAAGCGGCACCTTGTGTCAGAGGGCACCTTTGGTCTCCCACTCATGCGGGCAGGAGACGTCATGCGGAATTTACGTCTTTCGGACGTGTTCCCCACTCAAGGGCAGGTTCCCCAAGCGTTACTCACCAGTTCGCCACTCTACTCAGGTCCCCGAAGGGACCCTTTCGCGTTCGACTTGCATGCCTAATCCACGCCGCCAGCGTTCATTCTGAGCCAGGATCAAACTCTCCGTTGTAGTCTAATCCTCGACTGCCCCCCACACCGTGAGGGACAGCGTCTTACGCGTGTGCATGTGTTCCCCGCGCCGGCCGCGCTCGCGCGCGCCCGTCACGAGAGAACCCGTTCAGGGTACTTGGCTAGCACGCTATTCAGGTTTCAAAGAGCTTCGGAGTCCCCGCTCCCGCAGGGAGCCCCGGCTGTCTTTCGGCAGCCTTGGGAGTATAGGCTCCGGGGCGATTCCTGTCAAGCGATTTTCTACACGGCGGCGACTTTTTTTCCGATCCCCCGCGCCGCGCCGATCTACTCCCCAGGAAGGACCCTCCCCGGCACGAGCCTGACGAACCTCCTCTTCCCGGCCTGCAGGAGGCGCGGTGCACTCAGGTCCACCACCGCATCCGGATCCCTCACCGCCTCGCCGTCCACTCTGATCCCCCCCTGGGCGATCAGGCGTCTGGCTTCTCCACCCGACCCGGCAAGCCCCGCTCCTACCACGACCGCCACGATCCACGCGCGAGAAAGGTCCGACTGCCCCTTGAGGACCACGACCGGCTCGGGGACCTCGTCGGGCAGCCCGCCCTTCGCGAAGACCCTGTCGAACTCCGCCTCGGCGCTGTCCGCCGCCGCCACGCCGTGGTACAGCGTGACGAGGCGCCTCGCGAGCTGTCTCTTGAGATCGCGCGGGTTCACATCGGGATCCTGCAGGCTCTCCTTCACGCCCGCGAGCGTCTCAGGGGAGAGAACAGCCGCGAGCTCGTAGTACCGCCCGATCACAGCGTCGGGAATCGACATCGTCTTTCCGTACATCTCGCGCGGGGACTCCGAGAGCCCGATGTAGTTGCCGGTGCTCTTGCTCATCCGCCGCACGCCGTCCGTGCCCTCCAGGACCGGCATGAGCATCACGACCTCGGGCTCGACCCCGTACGCCTTCTGGATCTCCCGAGCAACCAGGCAGTTGAACTTCTGCTCCGTGGCGCCGAGCTCCACGTCGGCCCTGATGGCCACCGAGTCATATCCCTGCATGAGCGGGTAGAAGAGCTCGTGGATGCTGATGGGCTGCTGCGCGCCGAAGCGCTGCGTGAAGTCGTCGCGCTCGAGGATCCTCGCGACGGTGTACTTCCCGGCAAGGTCCATGACGTCGGCGAAGCTCATGGTCCGGAACCAGTCACCGTTCATGACGACCTCGGTCCGCGCCGGGTCGACGATCTTGTGGAGCTGCGCCTGGTAGGTCTGCGCGTTCCTGAGAACCTCCTCGTACGTCAGCCTGGGGCGCGTCTCGGCTCGCTCGCTGGGATCGCCCACCATGCCCGTGTAGTCGCCGATGATGACCACCGCCGTGTGGCCGAGGTCCTGGAACTGGCGCAGCTTGCGAAGGCCGACCGCGTGACCCAGGTGCAAGTCGGGCGCGCTGGGGTCGAACCCCTGCTTGACCCTGAGCGGCTTCCCGTCGCGCAGGGAGCGTTCGAGCTTCCCTAGGAGCTCGTCCTCCTTGATGATCTCCACGACCCCTTCGCGAAGTCGCTCCAGCTGCTCCCTCGGGTCAAGCACGTCGGAGACCTCCGGTTCGTCCGCCCATCAGGTGGCCTGCCCCCCCGCCTTCTCCCGCGCGGGGCCGGGCGAGTCAGCGAACGGCTGCATAGTACATACCAACCCGGCACCCGCCGGCGCAAGGGCAAACAGGCGGGACGGCCGCGGCTTGACTCCACAGCGCCTGTCGGATAGCGTAGCGGCGTGCGGCGGCCCCGGGCCAGCGGATGGCCGCCGTCTGCGGGAGGGCTGGTGCTCAGATCCTGGATCAGGCTCTTCGTGATCGTCCTCGCCGCGCTCGTAGCCGGCGCGGTGGGCGCCGTGCTGTGGCTACAGCGCGGTCTGCCCTCGCCGTCTCTCCTCGAGTCGGTGCAGCCCCTCGTCGGAGCCACGGTCTACGCGAGGGACGGCAGGATCCTCCACGCGTTCGCCCGGGAGAACCGGGTCATCGTAGCGCTCGACGATGTTCCCGCTGCCCTCGTGGACGCCGTCGTGGCGACGGAGGACAAGGACTTCCGAAGCCACTGGGGCGTCGACGCCAGCGCGATCATGCGCGCAGCCATGCGGAACGTCCGGGCGGGCCGGGTGGTCGAGGGGGCCAGCACGATCACGCAGCAGCTGGCGAGGAGCCTCTTCCTGACCCCGGAGATCAGCCTGACGCGGAAGCTGCGCGAGGCGCTGCTCGCCCTCCGGATCGAGCAGACGTACTCGAAGGACAGGATCCTCGAGCTGTACCTCAACCAGATCTACTTCGGACACGGCGCCTACGGAGTGCAGGCGGCGTCCTGGCAGTTCTTCGGCAAGCACGTGTCGGAGCTCGATCTTGCCGAGTGCGCGCTGCTCGCGGGTCTGCCGAAGAACCCGAGCGGCTACTCGCCGCGGCAGCACCCGAACCGCGCCCTGGCGCGTCGGCGGCTCGTCCTATCGCTGATGGCCGGCCAGGGGACGATCACGCGCGAGGAAGCGGCGCGCGCCGACACGGCCGCCCTCCACATCCTGCCGCGGAGCGACGGCGCCGGGCTCGGCGCGTACTTCGTTGAGCACATACGCAGAGAGCTCGTCGGTCGCTACGGACCGGACGCGCTCTACGCCGGCGGCCTGCGGATCTACACGACCCTGGACCTCGACCTTCAGGCGGCGGCTGAGAGAGCGCTCGAGAACCGTCTGGCGAGGCTGGAGCGCGAGGCGGGGTACAGGATCAAGCGCGGAGACGCGACCGCCCAGGCCGGAGGCAGCGAGTTCACACCGTATGTGCAGGGAGCCCTCCTCGCCGTCGACGCCGCCTCGGGCGGCATCATCGCCATGGTCGGCGGGCGGGACTTCAGGGACAGCGAGTTCAACCGGGCGACCCAGGCGCCGCGGCAGCCAGGCTCGGGATTCAAGCCGTTCGTCTACACGGCGGCGATCGACGGTGGGTACACGCCTGCGGACAGGATCCTCGACGCGCCCGTCATCGTTCCGGGAGCAGGAGCCCCTCGCCTTGTCAGGACGCGGGACGGCGTGGTCGAGGAGCCGACGGACTGGATCCCCGAGAACTACGAACCCGGATTCCGAGGTGAGGTCACGCTCCGGTACGCGCTCAAGCACTCGATCAACCTGCCGACCGTGAGGCTCTGCATGGACCTGGGGCCCCAGGCAGTTGTCCAGTGCGCCAGGCAGATGGGCATATCGACGCCGATCAAGCCCGTGTACTCGATCGCCCTCGGAAGCAGTGAGGTCAAGGTGATCGACATGGTCGAGGCGTACGCCACACTCGACAACCACGGCATCAGGATGTCGCCGTACGCGATCGAGAGGATCGAGGATCAGAACGGCCGGATACTGGAGAGACACGAGAGCCGGAGCCGTGAGGCCCTCTCCCCGGAGACCGCCTACGTCGTGACGAGCATGCTCGAGAGCGTGATGGTGAACGGCACAGGCTGGGCTGCCAGAGCGTGGGGCTTCGATCACCCCGCGGCCGGGAAGACCGGGACCACCAACGACTGCACGGACGCGTGGTTCGTGGGCTACACCCCCAGGGTCGTGTGCGGCGTCTGGGTGGGGTACGACGACAGGCGCTCGCTCGGCAGGAGCATGACCGGCGCCGTGGCGGCCCTCCCCATCTGGACGGAGTTCATGAAGGCGGCGCACGCCGGGCTTCCGCACGAGCCGTTCCGACGCCCGAGCGGCGTCGTGGTCCGACGGATCTGCGCCGAGACCGGAGCGCTGGCGACCCCCGACTGCGGGGAAACGCTGGACGAGGTGTTCGTCGCGGGCACGGAACCGACCGAGATGTGCCCTGCGCACGACCGCGGCGGGCTGCGCTGAGATCTGACCGTCCCCACCGGCTACCGCAGGTCCTGAGGAATGACCTCGAGCACACGGGTGCGCCGCTCGGGCTGGCGTTCGGATGCCAGCCTGAAGGCCGCCCGAACCCTCTCTTCGGCTGCTGCCGCCGCCGCCTCGCCGTCGGCATGAACGAATGCCAGAGGGTCCCCCACGCTCACACCCGCGCCTACGGGAGCGGCGATCACGACGCCGACGGCGTGGTCGACCGCCTCACCGACCGACCGCCGGCCCGCCCCGAGCTTCACGCACGCAAGCCCGACCTCGAGAGCGTCGATGGCGCGCACCACGCCGCCTGCCGCGCTCGGCACCGCCCTGACCAGCGGCGCGCGGCGGAGCCGCTCGCGCCCGTCCACGAAGCGGACGTCGCCACCCTGGGCCTCGACGAACCTCAGGAAGACCTCGAACGCGCGGCCGCTCTCCAGGGCGTCCTTCGCGAGCGCGCGCGCCTCACCCAGGTCGCGCGCGCGCCCGCCCAGCAGGGCCATCCGCGCGGCGAGCTCGAGGCTCGTCTCGCGCACGTCCGCAGGCCCCCCGCCGCGGAGCACCAGAACGGCTTCCTCGACCTCGAGGGAGTTGCCCACGGCCAGCCCCAGCGGGCTCTCCATGTCCGTGAGGACCGCGACCGCACGGAGCCCCAGCCTCCCTGCCGTCGAGCACAGCGCGCCCGCAAGGCCGCGTGCCCGCTCCAGGTCGCCCATGAACGCGCCGCGCCCCACCTTCACGTCCAGCACGAGACCGTCGAGCCCGGCCGCCAGCTTCTTCGAGAGAATGCTGGCGACGATCAGGGGAACGCACTCGACGGTCGCCGTGACATCGCGCAGCGCGTACATGCGCAAGTCGGCGGGGGCCATCCGCGGCGACTGGCCCACGACGGACATCCCGACGTCGCCTACGACCCGCAGCATCGCCTCAGGCGCGAGGTCGGTCCGGAGGCCCGGGATCGACTCGAGCTTGTCCAGCGTGCCGCCCGTGTGCCCGAGCGCGCGGCCCGACACCATGGGGACGCGCACGCCGAGGCACGCGGCCACGGGCGCAACGACGAGGGAGAGCTTGTCCCCGACGCCTCCCGTCGAGTGCTTGTCGATCTTCGGCCCGGGGATGGCGGCGAGATCAAGCGTCTCCCCCGACTCCAGCATGGCGCGCGTCAGGCTCTCGGTCTCCCGCTCCGTCATGCCGACGAAGTACACCGCCATGAGGAACGCGGCCATCTGGTAGTCGGCGATCTCGCCGGCCAGGAAGCTCCGGACGAGCCACCGGATGTCGGCGTCGTCCAGCTCGCCGCCGTTGCGCTTCCTTCGGATGACCTCGTACGCCGTCATGCCCGGCCCCCTGAACGCGCGAACCGGCGTCGCCGCCGGCTCCACTCGGACGACGCGGCAGGCGCGTCCGGCTACCCGCCCACGATCTTGACGCTCGCGCTCGCTCCGATCCTGCTCGCGCCGGCCTCCACCATCTCCCGCGCCGTGTCCAGGTCCCTGATCCCGCCCGCCGCCTTGACGCCCATCTCGCGTCCGACCGCGGCCCGCATCAGCCGCACGTCGTGCGCCGTCGCCCCGCCCGGCGCGAACCCGGTCGACGTCTTCACGAAGTCGGCCCCCGCCTTCTTCGCGATGTTGCAGGCGGCCACCTTCTCCTCGTCCGTGAGGAGCGCCGCCTCGATGATGACCTTGAGCACCACCCTCGCACCGCAGGCCCGCACCACACCGCGGATGTCGCGCTCGACCAGCTCGTGGTCTCCGGCCTTGATGGCGCCGATGTTCGCGACCATGTCCAGCTCGTGCGCGCCGTCGGCGATGGCCCGCTCCGCCTCGAAGGCCTTGACCTCAGGCTTGTTCGCGCCCAGCGGGAACCCCACGACGGTGCAGACCTTCACGTTGGTTGGCCGCAGGAGCTCCGCGCAGAGCGGGACGTGGCACGGGTTGACGCACACCGACGCGAAGCCGTAGCGCGCCGCCTCCGCGCACAGCTCCTCGACCTCGGCCCGCGTGGCCGCGGGCTTGAGGAGCGTGTGGTCGATGACGGAGGCCAGACTCCCCAGGTCGCGACGGAAGTCCGCAACGCCCGACGCCGCGCTCACGCGGGAGGCGCCCGAGGCGATGATCGAGGCCACTGCCCCGGGCCGGCGATCGACGCACAGGCCGCACGCCACGCACGGCGAACAGGCGGCCGCCGCGGGCCCCTCGGAGGCCGCCGGCGGCTGCGTTCCGGCGGGCGCGGGGGGAGCTCCCCCGGCGAGGCGCCGGATCACCTCCTCGGTCACGCGCCGGATCAGCTCTTCGCGTTCCATTCCCGCTCAAGCTCCATGACCTTGGCGACGCGCCGCTCGTGCCGCCCGCCCTCGAAGGCCGTGGCGAGCCACACGCGCACCATCTGGCGGGCGAGGCCCCGGCCGACGACGCCGGAGCCCAGGGTGAGGACGTTGGCACCGTTGTGGGACCTGCTGTTGATGGCGGTCGCGACGTCGTGGCAGCAGGCGGCCCGGACGCCGGCGATCTTGTTGGCCGCCATGGCGGAGCCGATCCCGGCGCCGTCGACGACGATCCCGCGATCGCACTCCCCGCTCGCGACGGCCCGGGCCACCTTCGCCGCGAAGTCCGGGTAGTCGCACGGCGCGTCGGTCTCGGGGCCGAAGTCCCGCACGGAGACTCCCAGCTCCTCCGTGAGGTACCTCCTGAGAACCTCCTTGAGCGCGAAGCCGCCGTGGTCCGACGCGATCCCGACCGTGGATGCTCGACCCGCCGCCGGCGCGGCCCCCTGCTCGGCCGGACGCGCCGCCGCTTCCGCCTCCGCGACGACCTGCCGCGCGATCTCCTCGATCCGCTCGCGCTCCACCGTCAGGATGCCCTCCTCAGGAACGCTCCGGCAGGTACGAGGTGAACGGTCTCGGAAAGAGCTCAGCGATGGTCGTGGTCACACGCGCCCCGGAGGCCGACTGGACGATGACCCTGAGATCGCGGGAGAACTCCCACATGACCTGGCGGCAGACGCCGCACGGCATGGTGGGCTCGTCGGCGCCCGTGGAGATGGCAAGGGCATCGAAGTCGCGCGCCCCCTCGGAGAGGGCTTTCGCGATGGCGTTCCGCTCGGCGCACACGGAGAGCCCGATTGACGCGTTCTCCACGTTCACCCCCGTGAAGACGCGACCGTCGCGAGCGAGGAGCGCCGCCCCGACGGCGAACCCGGAGTACGGCGCGTAGGCCTTCTTCCGGACCTCCGCTGCGATGCCAACGAGTTCGCCATCCGTCACGGTCGGATTCCCCCCACACGCGCCCTGGTGGGCTCTGACGCCGAGCATCCTACCACAGCGCGCCCGTGGCGTTCAAGCTCCCCGGTCCGGCCCGACAGCGCCCCGACGGGCGGTCGGGCGCGCTGCGGGCGAGACAAGAAGACGAGGGAGCGGCGGCCGCGCGCGCGACCCCACCCCCTCGTCCCGGAATCCCATCGCAGGCCGTCCCGAGGCGGCTAGTCCCCGAAGGACATCGTCAGGGAGATCCTGTGTGTCCCGCCGAGGGCCTCGTAGTCCGCGTAGGCGTAGTCGAGCTGGAAGTCGCTGTACCTGAAGCCGGCGCCGTAGCCCAGGTTCCCGGAGTCGGGACCCGTCTTGTAGCCGGCCCGGAGCGCCAGCATGTCGTACACCCACACCTCGCCGCCGAAGCCCATCTGCGCGTCCTGGTTCCTCGGCATGAGCACGTCCGCGGCAACGAGGACGTCCACGTTCGGGAGCTGGCCCTTGGCCGTGGCGTACGAGACGCCTCCCGCGTAGGTCACGGTCTGATCGTCCTCGTCGTGCACGAACTTGAACCGCGTCCCGAGGTTCCGCACGGCCGCGCCGAGGTGCACCTGGCCGTCCATGAGCGCGTAGAGAAGGCCCATGTTGACACCGAGGGCCGTCGAGCTCTCGCTGTCGAAGTTCGCCTGGATGACGTGACCCGACACGCCGGCGGACAGGTTGCACATGTTGGGCACCCTGAAGCCGTAGCCGCCGATGAACCCGAAGTTGTAGGCTTCGGCCAGCTCGTTCAGGTTCGTCCCCTGATCGTCCAGCACTTCGATCGAGCCGAGGTCGAAGTAGGCCACTCCCAGGGCGAGCCCGCCCTGACCCCGGGGAAGACCTACGCCCAGGTAGCTGAACGCGGTGTCCTCGAACCACTCGATCTGGCTCACTCCGAGCTTGACGCGCGGGATCCCGGCCAGACCGGCAGGGTTGTAGGTCAGACTCCAGAGGTCCCCCGGAACGCCCGTGTGGGCGCCCAGGGCGCTGGGGCCAGCGCCCACACCGATCCCGAACACGTCGAGATAGGTGCTCCCGGCCTTGCCGTCGCCGGCCCAGGCCGTGCTCGTGACGACGAGCATCGCGGCGACGAGTGCAAGGGCCGGAAGACCACACCTTCTAGTCATGCGCTAACCTCCTTGCTTCCCGCTCCGGGCGGGGGCCGCGCAGGCCCCCGCCCCTGAGCAGGACGGTGCTTACCTGATGACCATGATCTTCCGAGTGACAACCTTGTCGCCGACGTCGATCGTGACGATGTACACGCCGCTCGTCACGTCCTTCCCGTCGTCGTTCTGGAGATCCCAGACCACGTCGACGTTGCGGGTGGGCTCCTCACCGCTCACGAGGTCCCTGACCAGCACGCCGTAGAGGTCGTAGATCTTGATCGCGAGATCCGACTCCGACACGTCGCCGAGCGCGATGGTGATGCCGCCTTCGTGCTCGCCGGCCTTGTACGGGTTCGGGTAGATCGCGATGTCCTCGCCGCGCTCGAGCCTGACGGTCATGAGGATCTCATCCTCGAGGCCGCCGTTCAGGTACAGCTTCAGCATCCCGCTGTAGTCCTGGCCGAGCAGCCCGGCCGGAACGGTGATGTGGAGGGTGAAGCCGGAGGTGTCACCGTCCGCGATCGCCGCCGTCGGCGGCTCGAACACGACGTTGTTCTTCGGAATGAGCGAGCCCGTCGCTCCGGTGAGGTCCTGGATGACGAACGAGATGCCGGTCGCGATGTCCACGTTCCCGGTGTTGTGCACCGTCACGTGAGCGTCGGCGATCTGGCCCGCCACGCCCGTCACCGTCACCGACTGCTGCACGAACGCCACGCTGGGCAGCGGCGCGACGTTGACCACGAGCACGAAGCTGTCCGTGATGTCGCGATCGTCGTCGAGCACGACCGTCACCATCGAGTAGTACGTCCCCGCGGGCACCTGCGGGTCCGTCCACGTCACGTGGACCTCGCCCATGATGCTCGAGTTCCACGCGCAGTGGCTGTCGATGTCGACGGATGCCGACAGCCCGGCCGGCAGACCCGCGACCGGCAGACCCCGGATGTCGGTCAGGTCGCAGTTCCCGAGGTTGCGGAGCTGGAACTGGCCGATCGCCTTGCCGCCAGGAGCCGGGGCCAGCGTCATCACGTTCCCGATCACGTTGTAGGCGTTGTCGAGGATGTTCAGGTCGGGCACGCAGACGACGTGGACCCTGACCTCGATGTCATCGTAGAGCTCCTCGCCGGTCGCCAGCAGGGCCGCCGTGCCGACGTACGTGTCGGACCGCTTCCCCGCCGTCGCGGTCGCGCAGACCTGGAGGGTCCGCTGCGACGCAGCGTTGATGCTCATCGTGACCGGGCTGAAGTCGACGTACGCGCTCGGGATGATGTCACCGTAGGAGCCGATCAGGTTGCTGACCGAGAAGTGCACGTCCGGCAGCACCTGGTTCCCGGTGTTCTGGACCAGGACGTTCTCGCACGACGTCTCGCCGGGGTTGACGGTGATGTCGAGCGTCGCCGCGGAGAACTGCGCCGAGAAGAGCGGCGCCACGACCACGTCCAGCCAGAAGGTGTCCACGAGGCCGCCGTCGGCGGTCACCGTCACCGTGCCGCGGTAGGTGCCCGCGGCCAGCGCCGGGTTGGTCCAGGTCACCTGCGCCGTCCCGAGGATGCACTCGTTCCACGGGAGCGACGAGGCCACCGTGACGCTCGCCGACAGACCCGCCGGGAGCCCGCTCACCGAGCCGGACACGCCGGAGACCCCGCAGTTGCCGATGTTGCACAGACGGAACTGGTTCGAAGCGGTGCCGCCGGCCGCCGGGGCGAGGGTCATGACGTTGCCCTGGACGCCGTAGGCCTCGCTCAGCACGTCCATCGCCCGGTTGCAGTTGACGACCACGTTGAGCGTGAGCTCGTCGTACGGCGTGCCGGCGCCCGCGATGAGCGTCACCGTTCCGACGTACGTGTCAGCCTGCATGCCGGCGGGGAGGGCCGCGCAGATCTGGACCGAGCCGTTCGTGCCGAACGGGATCGACTGGGTCATCGGCGTGAAGTCCACCGCCGACGCCGGGATCACGAGCCCGTTTCCGACGCCGACGAGGTTCGTCACGAGGAACCGGACGTCGGAGATGAGCGCGTTGCCGGTGTTCAGGACGGCCACGGTGCCGCAGGGCTGCGTTCCCGGGTCGCCCGCGACGACGAGGAGCTCCGAGGCGAACTCGGCGCTGACGATCGGGGCCACGTTGATCGTGAGATGGAAGTAGTCCATCAGGACGTCCGTGGCCGTGATGTCCTCGTCGTACACGATGGGCAGCCAGTCGTCCTCGCTGCCTTCCAGACCGCGCAGCGTGATCGGCACCGTGCCGTCGCCGGGCACCCAGTCCTCGGGGTGGTCGGTCCTGTAGGTGCCCGCCTGGATCGTCGTCGGCACCGACGGGATCCACAGCCTCAGCTTCGAGGACTGGCCGATCGCCAGCGAGTCCCCGAGCAGACCGCCGATCCACACGTCGAGCGAGTCGGACAGGTCAGGCAGGTACGTCGTGAACGGGATCCACTCCGGCTCGGCCGGGTTCGCCGGCCTCGTCGGGATCCGCGTGTGCTCGTTCGTCGTCGGGTCGTAGTACCAGAACCCGAGCGACGGCTCGGACGAAGGGCCGTCCCACGGATCCACGTTCGTCGTGGCGCCCGCGTTGTAGAGGAGGATCTCGCCGATCATGACGCCGATCGCGCCGGGATCCACGTTGATCGTGATTTCGTTCCCCGACATGTTGGCGTAGTCGTCGTCGATGTCGAGGTCCGGGATGAGCAGGTAGAACTTGAGCGTGAAGGTGTCGTAGCACTCGTCAACGTCCCAGACCGAGTTCTCGTTCGCGTCCTCGTACACCCTGACCGTGCCCTCGTAGTAGCCGGGCAGGAGGAGCGACGAGGTGTCGATCGTGACGGTGAACGAGTCGACCACGCCGAGCCCGAAGACCGCCAGGAGCGGATCGTTGAAGCTGATCACGCTCGTCGGGTCCGCCGGCCCGTCGAACCACTCGTACTGCGCCCTGACGTTGAAGAGCGTCAGGTTGCCCTGCGGATCGAACGTGTCGGTGTCCCACGTCCGCGAGGCGCTCGGCCCGGCGGGCAGGCCGTTCAGGTCGTTCCAGCCGTCCGGATCACCGCCCGGCCACGGCCACGTGCCGTCCGGCTCGGTGTTCGGAACGGCGACCCTGAACATGCCGACCATCGGGATCGGATAGCCCGGGACGCTCACGAGGTGCATCTCGCCTTCCGCTGCCGGCTCCGGGAAGTAGTCGGGGTCGGACGAAAGGCCGACGCCCACGAAGTCCCCGTCGTCGTCGCAGATGTCGATGTCGCACGCCTCGGCCACGTACACGCGGACCTCGATGTAGTCATCGGGGAACTCGTTCGGCATCGGCTGCCGCTGCGTGGTCGCCATCACGTACCCGACGTACCAGCCCGGCATCGCGCCGTACGGCACGTCCACCGTGACGGTGACGAGCTCCGAGGTGCCCGCCACGAAGCCCATGATCACGTCGGTGCTGAAGCCCACCTGCGAGTAGTGGAACCAGTCGGTGGTGTCCGCGTCCGGGTACGAGTACGCCGAACCGGGCAGCTCACCGTACCAGTGGAACGACGTCGCGCGGATGACCACGCTGTCCAGCACGGCTGCCTCGGACGGTCCGTCCTCCGGATCGGGGTTGTTCAGCGCGTCCGTGTGCCAGATCAGGATCTCGCCGGATCCGCCGTTGCCAGGCGCGATGCCGTCCGGCGCGCCGATCGTGAGCACGTTGCCCACGGCGTCGCCGCCGTCGTTGTCAATGTCGATGTCCCAGTCGCCGACCATGCGGTCGAGCGGGTCGCTGTCGACGCCGTCGGCCACGCCGCCGCGGTCGGTGTCCCACTGGTTCGGGTCGGTCTCGGTCCCGACGAGCCAGCTGCCGTCGAGATCCGCGTCCTCGTCGCCGTCCGTGAGCCCGTCGTCGTCGGAGTCGTCGTCGAGCGGGTCCGTCGTCCAGGCGCCGAGGTCCACGACGTCGTAGCGCGTGCTCCCGCACGGGTTCGCGAGCGTCGTGTCGTCGCCCATCGGGTACAGCAGCCCGATCTCCAGGCCGTCGGCCAGACCGTCCGCGTCGGTGTCGCAGTCGAGCGGATCGGTGCCGAGGACCGTGACCTCGTAGCCGTCAAGGAGACCGTCCTCATCCGAGTCGTCGTCCGTCGGACTGGTCTCGGTGACGTACAGGTCCGTGTCGTCGCCGTCGAGGTCGGCGTCCTCATCGTAGTCGGTGAGGCCGTCCATGTCGGTGTCCCAGCGACGCGGGTCGGAGTTCGAGGTGCCGTCGGCATCCCAGAAGCCCGGGTCGACGTCCGTGCCGCCGATCACCGGATCGACCGGGATGGGCCCCGTCATGCCGATCTCGAAGCCGTCGTGCAGGCCGTCGAAGTCCGTGTCGAGCAGCTTCGGATCGGTGGCCCTGAAGCCCACCTCGCCGGTGTGCGGCTGGTAGATGACGTGGTAGTACTCGTCGCCGTCCATGATGCCGTCGTCGTCGAAGTCGCGGTCGAGCACACCCCACATCCCCAGACCCTTCTCCAGGACATCGAGCAGATTGTCGTTGTCCGAGTCGCCGTCCAGGACGTTCGGAATGCCGTCTCCGTCGTCGTCGTCCTCGGTCTCGCCGTCGTGGCAGTCCCAGACCCAGTCGTTGTCGCTGTCGACGTCCATCGCGTTCACGATGCCGTCGCCGTCGGTGTCCACCGTGGGCGACTCGATGTCGCCGGGACCGCTGCCGTCCCAGCAGCCGTCACCGTCGGTGTCCGGGTTCGACGGGTCGGTCACGTAGACGTGGTACTCGTCGCCGTCGAGAAGCCCGTCGCCGTCGCTGTCGGTGTCGTTCGGATCGCACGCCTGGGCGAACTCGTCGCCGTCCCACAGCCCGTCACCGTCCGTGTCGATGTCGGCGGGATCGGTCGGGTGCGCGCCGTTGTCAATCCAGCCCACGCAATACGGCTCGGACGGGACGTTCCCGGCGATCTCGTAGTAGTCGGGAAGTCCGTCGCCGTCGCTGTCGCGGTCGGCGGGATTGGTGCCGTACACGTCGACCTCGTCACCGTCCTCGTAGCCGTCGAAGTCGCTGTCGACGAGCCGCGGGTCGGTGCCGTACAGAACGACCTCTTCGCCGTCCTCCAGGCCGTCGCCGTCGCTGTCGGTGTCCAGCGGGTCGGTGCCGTACGCGACCTCGTTGCCGTCGATGAGGGTGTCGCCGTCGGTGTCGTTGTCGAGCGGGTCGGTGCCGAACCCGTGAACCTCGGCCCCGTCGTAGAGGTCGTCACCGTCCGTGTCAGGGTTGCTCGGATCGGTGCCGTACGCGAGCTCGTCACCGTCGCTCAGGCCGTCACCGTCGGTGTCCCCGTAGTGGGGGTTCGTGATGACGCCGTCAACACCCGGCGTGACCTCCTCGAGGTCGTCGAGCCCGTCGTCGTCGGTGTCTGCGTCGAGCGGGTTGGTCGCGACGTGCTGCGCGATGCCGTCGAGGTCCCACCACGTCGGGTGCATCTCGTCGCCGTCCCACAGCCCGTCGCCGTCGAAGTCGGCGATCAGGTGCATGGTCGGCGGGATCACGCCCTGGAGCACGGCCTCCTCGATGTCGTACAGGCCGTCGCCGTCCGTGTCGTCGGGCGTGTACGGACCGCTGCCGAAGTCCCTCGCGTCAAGCGGATCGAAACCGGCCGCGACCTCCGTCGCGTCCGGATATCCGTCGCCGTCCGTGTCGGGGTCGCCGGGGTTGAGTGGCCCGACATGGAAGCGCGTGCCGTCGCGCTTCGTCAGCGCGGCCCCGGAAACATAGTACTGGTACGCGATCTCCGTGCGATCATGGAAGTCCAGATACACGTAGGTGGGCGGATCCTCCCAGTCGCGCCAGTCGGAGTCCACGTCGAGCACGTTCGGGAGGTTGTCCCCGCCCAGCTCCACGTCCCGGTTGTCCTCGACGAAGGTCCAGGTCTGGAGGACGCCCTCGGCGTCGATGTACGTGCCGGTGACGGTCTCGCCGTCGAGGATGCCGTCACCGTCGGTGTCCGGATCCAGCGGGTTCGAGCCCCAGATCATGACCTCGGTATAGTCATCAACGAAGTCGCCGTCGGTATTGGGGTTCAGCGGGTCGGTGCCGTGGACGTAGATCTCGTCGTAGTCGGACAGGCCGTCACCGTCGCTGTCGGTGTTCGTCGGGTCGGTCCCCCAGATGCGCACCTCGGCGCCGTCCATGAGCCGGTACGGGTGGCCGCCGCCGTCGCCGTCGGTGTCGAACAGCTTGGAGTCGGTGCCGTACTCGTCCTCGCCCTCACCGTCCCACAGGCCGTCACCGTCGCTGTCCCAGTCAAGGGCGTCCACCATGCCGTCATAGAACGGCACAGGCCGCGTCGCGTCGGTGTTGTGGTCGACGTAGTCGCTGCCGCGGGTGCCGTACCACCCCTCGTCCACCCCATCTCCGTCGGTGTCATCGAGATCGAAGTTGGTCTTCGAGACGGTAAGCTCGTAGAGCGCCGGGACGCCGTCGCTGTCGCGGAGGTCGGGGTCGTCCGGATCCACCGGGTTCGTCCCGTAGATCCGCGTCTCCCACGCGTCCTCGAGCCCGTCGTCGTCGGTGTCCCTCAGGTAGGGATCCGTGACGAAGCCGTCGCCGCCCTCCACGATCTCCTCGGCGTCGTCGATGCCGTCGTTGTCGCTGTCGCGGTCAAGCGCATCGATGAGCCCGTCGCCGTCGGTATCACGGCCGGGATACGGCGTGCCCAACGGGTTCTCCTCACCGTCCGGGATGCCGTCGCCGTCCGTGTCGGCGTTGGAGGGGTCGGTCTTGAAGAGCGTGACCTCAAGACCATCGTACCAGCCGTCGCCATCGGTATCCTGGGCAACGAGCGGGTCGCTCCCGAGGTAATTCACCTCGTAGCCGTCGCTGAAGCCGTCGCCGTCGGTGTCGTAGAGCTCGGGGTCGGTCTCGCCCTCGTCGACGATGCC
>Ga0194111_10000049_pt1 | contig 135364 bp, 134 predicted proteins | sample TA2KigC300mmetaG_FD_146194 | JGI IMG/M metagenome (GOLD analysis project Ga0194111, IMG submission 146194) | Freshwater microbial communities from Lake Tanganyika, Tanzania - TA2015033 Kigoma Deep Cast 300m | ecosystem: Environmental > Aquatic > Freshwater > Lake | place: Tanzania: Lake...
ATAAGGCTGCCGATCTGGCAGATCATGCTGCTGGGCGCCGTGGCGGTCCTGGCGACAGGGCAGATCTCTCCGATTGAGGCCCTCGAGGCGGTCAACCCAGACGTGATGCTCTTCCTCTTCGGGATGTTCGTGGTGGGGGAGGCCCTGGAGGAGAGCGGCTACCTGTCCCATCTTTCGCACCGTCTGTTCGGCAGGGCCCGCACCCTGGACGGCCTGGTGCTGCTCATCCTGTTCGGCATGGGAACCCTCTCGGCATTCCTGATGAACGACACCCTGGCCATCGTGGGCACACCGGTGGCGCTGGCCCTGGCTGCGAAGTTCAAGGCCGACCGCAAGGTCCTGCTGCTGGCGCTGGCCTTTGCCGTGACCATCGGCAGCGTGATGAGTCCCATCGGCAACCCGCAGAACCTGCTGGTGGCCATGAACGGTGACATCACCAATCCCTTCGTCACCTTCCTGAGATACCTCTTCCTGCCAACGATGATCTGCCTGCTGCTGGCCTACCTGCTGCTGCGACTGAACTTCCGGGCGGACTTCCGGAGCCGGTCACCGGGCTGGCGCGAGGAGTCGATATCCGATCCGAAGCTGGCCCTTCTCTCCCAGGTTTCCCTGGCCCTGCTGATAACCCTGGTGCTGGCCAAGATAGTCACGGTGTTCGCCGGACTGAACATAGACTTCCGGCTGACCTACATCGCCCTGGCCAGCGCCGCGCCCATTCTCATGTTCAGTCGCAAGAGGCTGACGCTGGTCAGGGATATCGACTGGCCGACACTTGTCTTCTTCGCGGCCATGTTCATCCTGATGGAGGCCGTGTGGAACTCCGATGTCCTACAAAGGGCGCTGGACTCGGCGCTGCCCCACATGACCTCGCTGGGCATGATCCTGGTGGTGAGCATCGTCCTGAGCCAGTTCATCTCCAACGTGCCGCTGGTGGCCCTCTACCTGCCCATGCTGATGGAGATCGGGGTGTCCACCAGGCAGTTGATGGCCCTGGCGGCGGGAAGCACCATCGCCGGCAATCTGTCCATCCTGGGAGCAGCCAGCAACGTGATCATCATCCAGAACGCGGAGGCGAAGTCAGACCAGACCCTGACCTTCTGGGATTTCGTGAAGGTGGGACTGCCGCTCACCGTGGTCTGCGGCGGGGTCTACTGGCTGTTCCTGACCTTCGTCTGAAGGCAGGGGAGCGGGGGTCCGCGGTCACCGGCGTGGAAGCGCCGGACCTAGCTGCGGATGTGGTACTCCGTGAGAAGGTAGTTCTCGATCACCGACAGGTCGAGGAACTTGTTGGCATGAAGGCCGACCCGGATCATGTTGGGGATGAAATGGAGCAGGCCGCCGAAGTAACGGACCGGATTGGTGACGTCCCGGCGGGCCCGGACATGCTCCTCCACGATGCCGTCGAACGCGGGGGAGCCCTCGACAACCGCCGATTCCACCACGTTGCGGATGTAGTTCCACAGGGGATGGATCCGCACGGCCATGGGGGTGTGATGGCCGAACCACTCATCCATGAACTGCTTGTGGTGCAGGCGGGCGTTCCGCTTCATGATGGTCAACATGACCATGCCCGGTGAGGCCTCACCATCCTTCCAGTCCTTGCGGTAGGCCACCGGCGTGGATTCGGCCACCTGGTAGCCGAACACCTTCCAGTCCAGGCCGGCCACCTCCGATTGCCACTGATGCGCCCGGTCATCCCAGCCGTCCCAGATGGATATCATGGCCAGTCCGGTCCGTTTCAGGGGCATGACGGCGAACCTGGGCAGCTTCGGCTCGGTCAGGTCGAGCTTCAGCTTCTGCGGGTCCAGGGCGAGCAACCGGGGCACCAGCGTATCGAACAGGCGCGACTTGAAGGCTGCCCTGTCAACGGCTTCCGGGCTGTGGATGAGGAAAATGTACTTCGTCACGGTTCCCTCCGGCCACTGCGGTCAGGATCGCTGACCCAGTGCAGCTATCACTCGTACTCCACCGGAACAGCGCAGATCATGACCAGGCGCTCGGTCGGGGACTGGTTGCGGTACTGGTGTTTCTCATGGGGCAGGATCAGGGCGAAGTCCCCCTTCTTGATGGGCCGTGTCTGGCCGTCCTCCCTGACAATGACCCCCTGGCCCTCGATGACGTAGTTGATGTGCTCGTTGGGATGGGTGTGGAACGGGGTGTGGCCGCCGGGCTCGAAGGTGAACACCCGAAAGGAGAACGAGGGCGAGCCATCGGTCCTGGAGACGGGGATCTGTTTGGCGATGCCCGAGGCACCCTCCATGTTCACAGCGGCCTTCTCCACCCTGTCCAGAGGCACAACCTTCATCTAGGATCCTCCTCTCTTCAGCCTGGCCTGAACAGCCTGGCCCTCCAGTTCCCTGATGGCGTCGGCGGCGATCCAGCGAGCGGCCCTGGAGTCCAGACGCTGGATCTCCCGGGCCACGGCGATGGACTCCCTGTTGAGGCGGGGGTTCCTCTTGCCGATGTTCCGCAGGGCCCAGTTGACCGCCTTCTTGACGTAGTTGCGCTCGTCGGTGGCCCCTCGGACTATCAGCGGGAAGATCTCGGTGAACCGGTCGTCCCCGGCCTTCTTGTCGTGCCAGGCCAGGCACGCCATCAGGGCGAAGGCGGCCCTCTTGACGAACTCCTCCTCCCGCTCAGACCAGTCGGCTATCTTCTTCCAGACGAAGGGGGCTTTCTCGAAGAGATTGTCACAGACCTGGTCGCAGACGTCCCAGGAGTCGAAGTCCTTCACCCATGCCTCCATCTGGGCCTCAGTCAGCCTGGCGGGATCGTCCACCATGGAGGCCAGGATGCGGGCATCGGCGATGCCGGTCCGCCACAGGCCAAGGGCCAGTCGGTGATCCCGGCCCAACTCCCGGGCCAGCTTCCTCAGCTCAGGTATGGACACGCCCAACCGGCGGTCAACGCTGATGCCGTACCGGGCCATGCCCCCCAGTTGATCGGGCCGGGCCCGGGCCTTGAGCTTGTCGACTACCTCCGTCACTGACGACATGGCTGACCTATCTATGGCTGACTGGCCTCTTCTTGGCTTCGACGACCCTGACGGTCTCGGCAATGCGCTTCTGCCTGGTGGGGTCGGTCTTGGCACTGTTAATCCAGTGGAGGTACTGCTTCCTCAGTGAGGGAACCAGCTTCTCGAAGTCGGCCGGCGTCATCCCGTTCGCCTGTAACGCCGCGCCCAGATCGGGGGGAATGGAGGTGACGTCCTCCCGCAGCGCGGCCCGGTCCCACTCCCCGTTCTCCCTGGCCTCTCTCACCCTGGCCAGCCCGGCTGCGGTCATCCGGCCCTGCTCGATCATCCGCTGGACCCTGGCCTTGTTCGATTCCGACCAGATGCTGCCCCGCCGCCGGGGAGTGAATCTGAGGATATGCTTCTGATCATCGATCCGCCTCAACTTGCCGTCTATCCAGCCGAAGCAGAGGGCTTCCTCCGCCGCATCATCGAGGGAGAGGCCCGGCCGGGCCAGATGCTTCTTGTAGAGCACCAGCCAGACCTCTTTCTCTGCGGTGTGGTGTTGCTCCAGCCAGGCCCGCCAGCCGGCTCTGTTCTTCACCTGCAGGGGGCTGTTCATGTCCATCCCGCACGTCCCCCGGATGGGAATCCCGGCCCACAGTATACCCCAGAAGATGCTGGCGCGGCGATCGGGGCAGCCTTGGGGGGTCGCGAAGGCCTTCAGGCAGTGAGATCGATGACCTTCCCGGGTTGGACGAAGACCAGCCGGAGTTGAATCCTGGTCGGCTTGAGGCGAAGGATCTGCGACAGGGCATCCCGGTAGAGGACCATCTGGGGACGGTAGCGTTCCGCCAGTGCGGCCGGATCGGCGCCGTCGGCCACCTCATCGCTCTTGAAATCGAGTATGGTGGCCCGCAGCGGAATCCCCGCTTCGTTCCGCTCCGTCACCACGCGGTCGAAGGTCCCCGACACCCAGCGGTTGCCGAGCACCGTCTCGAAGTCCTTCTCCTGCCACAGCCAGACATTGCCCCGGGGCTTGGATAGTGCCTGGAGGATCTCGGGCAGGGCGACGGCCCGGCGGAACAGCCCCTCCACCCGCCCCCGCAGCTCCTCCGTCAGGGCGGTTGTCTTGCTCCACTGGCGGACCATCTCATCCGTATCCATCTCGCCAAGCCAGGATACCCTTCGAAACAGCTCATGGATGGCCGTGCCCAGATCCAGGCTGTCCTTGGCCTCGGGGGCGAAGAGCCAGCCCGCCTTGCGCTCGATATCGGCGCTCCTGGAGGGCTGAACATGGACCAGCCGCCGCCTGTGCGACGGCCTGCGCCGGAAGTCGGCCGGCAGCTCCGCCGGCAGGGCAGCCGCCACAGATGGCGCAGGCTCGGGGGCAGCCAGGTACCAGTGGCGCTCCCCCGTCTCGTAGAGGCAGGTGAACTCCTCGCCGGCGATGTTGACCGGGCGGCCGCTGACCGGCCGGGGGTCACCGGCAAGCTGCTGCTTGACGAAGGCCGCCGGGCTGAACAGGGTGGAGGTCCGGCCGGGGAAGGCGGTGATTATGTAAAGACCCTTCCTGGCCCTGGTCATGCCCACGTAGAGGAGGCACAGGGCATCGAAGGCGGTCGTCTCGTCGCCGGCCTGGAGTTCCCCCTTCAGGACGGCATCCTGCTGGGCCACCAGGCGCCGGGGCATGACCAGGGCCCAGGCCGGCCTGCCGGTGATCTCATTCCGGGCGACGGCGAAGTCGACCGGGCCGGCAGCCATGTTGCCTGTCTGCAGGTCCGGGAGGATGACAACGTCGAATCCCAGGCCCTTGGACTGGTGAATGGTCATGACCCGGACGGCATCGTCGCTGGCCAGGTCGTGGATCTCATAGCCGTCGATGAAGCGGAGGAACTCGTTGCAGTCCCGGCTGTCCGTCCCGTCGAACTCGATGGCGGCGTTGATCAGCTCGTTCAGCCTCTTCCGCCCGAACTCATCCAGGGGATGCCGGGCGTCAAGCCTGCCGCCCCAGGTACGGATGAGGGACTGGAAGCCCTCGGACTGTATCTGGCGGAGCAGCAGCGGAGGCAGGCTGCCCCGGCTCAGCCGCTCCCCGGCCAGGGAGCCGCCGAGGGGGCTCATCTGGAGGTGCCGCCAGGCAAGGGTATCCCCCGGATGCGCAGCGAACTTCACCAGCGAGAGCAGGGCGGCCACCACGGGGTTGTCCTTGATGGAGGCCCTGCCTTCATGGACGATGCGCATGCCGCCGCATTCGCGGCGGAGGAAGTCCACCAGTTCGTTGCCGCTCTTGTTGGTGCGGACCAGGACCGCCGCCGACAGCCTCCGCCCGGGGGGATCGATCTCCTGGAGGAGGCGGGCCACAGCGCGGTAGCGGTCTTCGTCGCCGGGCTTGGTCCGGCCTTCATCACAGGGCGGCTCCAGGACGGCAACGCAGCCGTGGTCGGGGACCTTGCCCTTCTCACAGCGATGGACCTGCCACAGGCTCTGCCACTGGGCCACCGCCCCTGCGGGGAGCGGGTCCGCCGAAATCGCCCCGAAGACATTGTTCACGGCGTCGATGACGGCCTGACAGGAACGATAGGAGGTGGCCAGGTGGTCCAGCTGGATGTGCTCCCTGTACCGGGCCAGCACCTGGCTGAACAGCCGGGCGTTGCCGCCCCGCCACCCGTAGATGGCCTGCTTGGCATCGCCGACGTAGAAGAAGCTGCGCCGTCCGCTGTCGTCCTGCAGGATTTCATCGGCCAGGTTGCTGAGGACCTCCCACTGGAGATCGCTGGTATCCTGGAACTCGTCCAGCAGCCAGTGGTCCAGCCGGCAGTCCAGGCGGTAGTCGATGTACAGTCGCGCCTCCGCAGAGGGCAGGCGGCTGAGCAGCGCCCCTCCGCTGTAGCGGTTCCCCGCGGTGAGCAGGTACTGGACGTCAGTGAAGGTGAGCCTGCCCTGCCGCCGCAGCAGGCTGTCGTAGAACCGCTCGTAGAGGTCCAGAACCTGGTATATGCCCCGGGTCTTCTCCACGGCCACGCTGAGCTCGGTCTTCATGATGTGGGCCACCAGGGTCAGGGCCAGGCGGCATTCCTGGGGCGACAGATGGCAGGTGCCGCCATCGGTCTTGACCGTGCAGTCGCCCCTCCTCAGGGCATCAGCCAGAGGGGCCAGCCTGCCGAAGAGGTACTCCATCTCCCTCTTCCAGGCTGAACCGGTGCCGAAATCGCGGGCGGCCTCAATGAAGGTGATCCAGCGGTGCATCATCTTGTCGGAGAGGCCGTCCCCGCGGAGCAACCCCTCCAGCTCGCCGGCCGCCGACTTCACATCTCCGTCGGCTTTCAGCCAGAACGACCCCTCGGGCCAGATGGTCCGCTCGTCCCCCCAGGCCGCCGGCTCGGGGAGGACCTGATAGTGTCCGTGGTAGCCGCCGATCAGCCGGTCGAACCTGTCGGCCAGTCCCTTCTCCTCCCTGCCGAAGGTAGCCTGCTTGAAGGCCCGGAGGAACTGGCGGCGCACCGCCGGGTCCGCCTGGCGGCGGTTGAAGGCCCGGGCCAGCACCTCCTGCTGAGCACCGGAGGCCGTCCCGCTGTCCTCCACCAGCTGGAAGCGGGGGGGGATGCCCAGTTCCATGGGGAAGGCCTGGGCCACGCCCACGGTGAAGCTGTCGATGGTGCTGATGCGCAGGGACTGAAGGCTCTGCATCAGCTCCCGGAGGATGGCTAGGAAATCGCTCTGCGTCATCCCGGGTCTGCCGATGAGTCCGCCGGTCTGAGCCGCCTGCTCCGGGGCGGCGGCCGCTTTGCAGAGGTGCTCCACGATGGAGTCGAAGATCTCCCCGGCGGCCTTCCGGGAGAAGGTCAGGGCGATGATCCGCTCCGGCTTCACCCCCCGGGCCATCAGCTCGATGTAGCGGTGGGCCAGCTGAAAGGTCTTGCCCGACCCTGCCGAGGCGGAGATGGCCTTGTGGCCAATGCCTTCCATGGTCATGCCGCATCCCCCTTGAGATAGGCCTGGAAGGCCTCCCCGTTGACGCAGTCGGAGACGTCGCCGGGGAACAAACCTTCGAAGTCGTCATAGCGCACCCTCGGGGCGGGGGGCCAGAACGTGCGGCTGCGGATGTCCCTGATCACCCCGGCGGCACAGGCCCGGGCCGACTGGAGGAGGTGGGCGGCGAAGGATTCCCAAATGACCGGGCCGGTATCCGGCAGGGCCTTGGGCAGGTTGAAGTAGCCCAGCTCGCAGCGCCCCGGGAAGTCGGGCTCGGACGACAGCAGGATGGCATAGAGGGGCAGTTGCAGGTCGGTCCAGCGTCGCTGGACGCCGTTCAGGGTCAGCGTGGCGTGCTCCGCGATCTCCCGGTCCCTGGGCAGCGAGGAGATGTGGGCCTCCTCTGGCGTTTGGGGCTGCTCCGAGGTCTTGTAGTCCAGCAGCCTGATGCGGCCGTCCTCCCTGTGCCGGTCGATGCGGTCTATCTTGCCCCTGATGACCATGCCCTCAATTTCATCCTGGATGGGCCTCTCGCAGGCCAGGATCTCCCAGCCCTGCCGGACCAGCCTGGCCTGCACCCTGGCGGCCTCACGGAGGCGCTGCCTGGCTGACTCCAGTTGCACCTCCACCTGGAGGGGCGGGTGCCGGCCCAGCCGCCTGGCCACCCAATCATCCGCGCTGGCACAGAGGAAATCGGCCAGTTGCCCGGCCTCACGGCAGCAGCGCATGGCCTCATCCTGGGCCATCGCCTGGAGCACGTCGTGGACCAGCGAGCCGAAATCCATGGCGTCCAGCTCCGGCTTCAGATCGTCCAGTTCCTCCATGCCCAGAATCCTCTTCAAATAGAAGCGGAAGGGGCAGGCCAGGTACTGGCTGAAGGCGGTCACCTGGATGGAGGCCAGCGTGAGCTTCCCGGCCCCTACGTCCCTGGGGGGCGTGACCTCCAGGCGGAACGAGATACTGGAAGGGACATTGGCCCTGGTCTCAGCCGGGCTGCCGAAGAGACGCTCCGCCCGCTGAGGCAGCTCCTCATCGCTGCAGAGGAAGAGGAGGCGCGACGGCTTGAGAACATCCCCCGTGCCGCCCGTTTTGCCGGCGATGAAACACACCCGGCCCCGCTCCCGGCGCGACTCGATGAGGGTGTTCATGAGATAGGCATCACGGGCCAGCCGGTCGGCATCGTGGCGCAGCGCCAGTTTCCAGCGCAGGGAGTCGGGCAGGAAGACATCATCGAGGCGGGTGGCAGGCACCGACCCGTCGTTCATGCCGGTGACGATGAGGAAGGGGGCGTCGTTCCAGGGCAGCTCCAGCCAGCCCTCCAGATCGATGACGGCGCCCTCCTGCGGCTCAGGGTTGTAGGTCTGGCTTCCCAGGGACGACAGCAGCAGCTCCAGGGCCTGCCTCTTGTCCAGTCCCAGGGCCAGCACCGCGTCGCTCTTCAGCCGGCGCAGCGCATCGTCGATGGACTCCGCCACGGTGATGAAATCAGCGTCGTCGGGGCGGCGGGGGTTGACGGTGCGCTTCTCATAGACCTCCTGCAGGAAGCCCCGCAGCGCGGTGTCCAGATCGGCCCTCTCGAACTCGCTCACCTGATCCAGAAGGAAGCCAGCCGCCCGGGACAGGTTGGGGGATTCGGGGCGGGCTTCCGGCCCAGCCCGGGGGAGCAGTCCCTGCTCGATATCGTCCAACGTCTGGGGCAGGCGGTTGTTCTGGAAGTTGTCCAGCTCCTCCAGCAGGCGGTACGCAGACAGCCGGTGTTCCCCGGCAAGCAGATCAAGGAGATCGGCGTTCCTCACCGCAGTGCTGAACGCCTGGTAGCTGGCTTCGCTGACCAGTTCCCGGAAGGCGTCCAGCAGCAGATACAACGGATGCTGGGAAATCGACCTGCCGGCAGGGTCGAAGGGCACCAGCCCCTTCCTGACCAGATCGGCTGCCAGGAAAGGGGTCACCTGGCCGTCGGGAACGCCGATGGCGATGTCGGCCGGGCCGAAGCGCTCCGCCTCAGCGGCGATCAGCTCCACGGCCCGGGCGCTCTGGGCCCAGGGGGACCCGGACAGGATGATGTTGGCCCCGGCGTCCGGTACGGCAATGCGGGACTCCGCCCATGCGGCGGCCAGGGGACGGCCCCAGCCATCGAAGTGGTCGGCCAGCGACTGCGGCGCATGGACCATCACGATGACGGGCATCCTGGCGGCCAGCCGTTCCAGCGCCCGGACGGTCAGCGGGGTGGGGTCGGGCACGGCCGCAACGATGATCCGCTCCACTCCCCGGCTTACCTCGGGGTTCTCGGCGGACTGGATCATACTCCGGTACTTGTCAGTCAGCCTCAGCGAGGCCAGGCGCTCCAGGTAGGCGGTCTCCAGCGCCGCCACGTCCCGCCACCGCTCCAGCTCCTCCAGCAGGTTGCTGCGGTCACGGACAATGTGGCTGATGAGGTACCCGCCGTCGGCCAAGTCTTTGCGCAGATTCTGAATCAGGCCGGCGGTGTGCAGGGCCCAGGTGAAATCCGGTGAAGGGACACCCGTGGGGAAGAGCCCCCTGTACCGGTTGAGGTCTGTCCTCAGCAGTACCTCGACCCAGACCGCGATCGTCTCCAGCGGGCCGGCAATGGTGGCCGCGCCTTCCCCGGGCTGCAGGAAATAGGTCGGCTCGACCACCCATGGTGAGAGGAGGGCCGTCTTGTGAGAGGCACAGTATGCCGCCAGCGCCTCCCGCAGCCGCCGTCCCGCCTGGTTGGTGGGCACCACGACGAGCTCCCTGCCCAAGTCAACCGCCTTGGAGGGCGGCCCGGGGATGAGGAACTCCCGCACCTTGGTGGTGGCGGGGGCATCCCAGCCGAGAAAACGGATTTCAACGCTCATGTCCGCTCTGTCTGCTCCTGGGAGGGTCACACCTCAGCGGCTGCTCTGCCGGAAAAAGGAGAGATGGACGGCGGGGGACCTGCCCTCAGTCTCCAGCATGCTTCCTTCCCCTGGATGGGTGCCGCAGAATGCCATGGGTGTCATCCGGAACGGCCCTAGACGGCGCCCGCCCTGCCGGCCGCCAGCAAGTCCTCCAGATCAATGAACAGCGCCCCGTTCAGCCCCCGGTACCTCTCCGGGTGGCAGGTAAGAATGACGATCTGCAGGCGCTGGGCTTCCTCTTCGAGGATGGCCATCACCCGGGCCATCCGCCCGGCATCGGTGAAGGTCATGACATCGTCGAGGACCACCATCTGGCGTTCTTCTCTGGCCAGCACCTCGGCCAGTGCCAGCCGCGTTGCCAGGTAGATCTGCTCCCGCTCGCCGCCGGAGACACTGTCCAGAGGGGCCTCTTCCCCGCTGATCTCGGGAACCACGCCGGCCGGCCCAAAGGTCTGGCCCAGCTTCAGCCGGCCCAGCCGTCCGCCGGCGATCCGCTGGACCATCTGGGTGGCCACGGCCTCCACCGGCCCGGCCACGGCAGCCGCAGCCTCGGCCTGGCACTGCTTGAGCGTGTCATACAGCAAACGTATGGCTCCGGCGCGCAACTCCTCGGCAGCCACCTCAGCCTGCAGAGAGGCCACCTTCTCCTCCGCAGCGACCAGCTCTGAGTAGGGGCCCTGGCCGCCCAGCATCTGCAGCTTCCCTTCCTCCGTCTTCTCGTCTTCACCTGCCTTCCTGGCTGCGTCCTCCGCCGATTGCAGTTGCCTCTCCAGCCGGGATGCAGTGTCCACGGGGTCGTCCCTGAACTCCGAGAGCTGCCTCTCAATATCCTGGAGCTTCGTCCTGGCCGCATCCCACGAGAGCCTGATCCCCGTGATCTCTTCGGCGCGCTGCTCATCCGACTTGCCATCGCCGGTGAGTTCCGCCAGCCTGGTCTCCAACGACGTGATCATGGTTCTGATGCCTTCAGCCTGGGAGCTGGCCTGCTCACTCCTGCCACGGGCAGCAGTCAGGGCGTTCTGTGCCGCATCCCAGCCGGATTCCGCCTTCTCCACTTGACGGACGAAGGAGTACCCGGCAGCATCCGCGTCAGATTTGAGGGCAGAGGGATCAGGGGGTTTCCTCTCCCACTCGGGATGATCCTGGATCACCCTGGCACAGACCGCCTGGACCTCCGAACGCTGCCGCTGGATCTCGTCAAGAGTACGGCCTGAGAGCCAGGTTTCAATCTGGGTATCCGCCTCAACTATCTTTCTGTCCAGAGCCCGGCGTTTCTCCACCAGGGCTTCGAGTGATTCGACGTCGGATGTCCCGAATGGCTCGGTGAGTCTCCTCAGCTCACGTTCAACCTCAGCCCGCTCCGCGCGGTGTTCCTCGACCGATCCAGCGGGCCCGGATGCCCTGAGCCTGGAGATGCCCGGCAGGTCAGCCACCACCTCCGGCGAACCGCTGACTCGTGTGGGAACCCCGGCACTGAGCTGGACCTCGCCCAGCTCTTCTCCGGCAATGACAACCAGCTTGCCACCCTTCTCGGGGACGACCTCCAGGGTTATCAGGGATGCCTCGATCAGGAGCTGTGCCTCATCGCGCTTCTTCACCACCCTGCGGATGGCCCTCATGGCGTTGTCATCCGGGGCGACATGTTCAGCCCGCTCCCTCTTCCGCCGGTTCAAAGCTTCCAGTGCCGTTGTGATCTTCTGCAGTTCTGCGTCCAGGGCGGCCAGGGCCCTGGCATTCTCCACAAACTGGCGGGCCTGTTCCGCCAACTCCCGTGCCGCATCGACCTTGGGTCGTTCACTACGCACATTCTCGAGGGCCGACTTGGCCCCTGCCGCTTCCTTCTCGCGCTGCCGGAGTTCGCGCTGGTGCAAAGGCAGGTCGCCTACCATCTTCTGCAGGGAGTCGGCGGCCTTCTTGATTTCCCCCCTGGTATTCACGATCTCGTCCATGCGCCGCTTCAAATCGGCGTGCTTCGCTTCTTGCTCGCCGGCTCGCGCCGTCCTCTCGTTCCTTTCGGACATCAGCTCCCGGAAGGACTCCGCTCTTGCCCGCGCTTGCTTCATCTCTTCACCAAGACGCTGCTCGTCGCGTCTGGCCTGGGCACGCCTGGCCCGCAGGTCCTCCACACGCCTGGCCGCTTCTTCGTAGTCTCGCTGCCTGGTCACGGCAGCGGCCCTTTCCCCCCGAGCGGATTCGAGGCTGTGCCCGAGTTGGACAACAAGTGAGGCATCCTTGCCAACCCTGTACTTGCCTCCGGGCGTGTAGATCCTGAGGTAGGACTCTTCCACCTTCCTCTCTACGGGGCCGGCGGACGGCTCGGCCACCTGTCTCCCAAGCGACGAACTGATGTCAGCCACGAGGTCGCCGGAGAGGCCTTCCAGCGCCAGGTCGCCCTGCGTCGTCCAGAGCACCTGCGCCAGTCCCCAGTTCTCCGGCCTGGAGAGGCCCCTTCCCGGGGCATTCCTGCTGATCATGGTCCGCACCATCTCGTCGGCTTTGCCGGCCTCAGCCAGGCTGACGAAGCGGCTGCCTTCCTTCCTTCCTAGCTTCGAGGACGGGTTGTCCAGGAACCGCTTCGCGATGCGGTACTCCTGGCCGCCGTGGCTGAACTCCACCGTCACCGCGGGCGCCAGGGCACGACCCCAGGGACGGATGACCTCGACTTCCTTCCCGCCAACACGGTGTCCGTCCAGCAGGCCGCGGCGGATAGCCTCGAAGAGGGTGGACTTCCCGGTGGCGTTGGGGGCATGGATGACATTCAGGCCCTCCTGAAACGGCCCCACCGTGATGACGTCGGCGAAACAGCGCCAGCCCGAGACGCGGATCGAACGGAGGATCACCGCGGCCCCTCCGTGACCAGAGCATAGAGCTCGATGAGTGCCCGGGAGGCCACCTCCGGTGAAGCGCCATCGGGACGCTGTCCGGAGAAGCCCGGATCAGACAGCTCCTGCAACCGTGCCGCCACTGTCTGCAGCATGCCGGGCGGCAGACCGGCCAGCCAACTGGCGTCCCCGGGCGAGGGCCGCAGTCCGGAGATGTCGATCTGATGGAAGAGGAAGCGGGAGGCCAGGATCTCCTCCATGCGGGCCATTTCGTCGCGCTCATCCACGGCCAGCAGGCCCTTCAGGCGCAATTCGACGAGGGTCGATCCCGGATTCCCCTCTGCCTCGATATCAGCGCGGACCCGGCGGAGGTCACCCGGCTCGCGGATGTCCTTCTCCACCACCCTCCAGGTCAGGCCTCCGGTGCGCAGCGGCGTGACCCGCGGTGGTGATCCCGGGCCGGCGATGTCCACGGCCAGGACATTGCCGCTGTCCCGCTCGCCGAAGCTGGTGGTCTCATGGGTCCCGGAATAGGCCATTCTCACCGCACCGTCAGGCGCGGCGTAGGTGGCCGTGGAATGCCAGTGGCCCAGGCCCAGGTAGTCCAGTCCGCTCCGCGCCGCAGCATCGCGGGCAATGGGGTGGTCCGGCTCCAGCTGGGGAACGCCCTCGACGGTGCCATGGGCCAGGCCGATCCTGATGGCCCCGGCATCGCCTGCCGCTATCCACGAGGTGGGGTCCCTGCGCGACTGCCGGTCCTTCACCGGGCAGGGGTAGAGGATGCCGCCCGGGACCTCCACCGGCTGCTCCTCGCGGAGGACATGGACGTGCTGCATGGTCTTCCACGCCGGGTGTTCCCAGACCGATCCGGGAGTCAGCGGATCGTGGTTGCCGGGTATGACATAGACCGGCACGGGGCTGCCGCCGAGGATGTCCGCCGCCTTCTGGATCAGGGTCCGCTCCACGCCGTTGTCTTCGAAGGTGTCGCCGGCCACCAGGATGAACCCCGCTGCCTGGTCCCGGGCCACTGCGATCACCCGCCTGGCGGCGGCGAGGCGCTCTTCGCGCAGGCGGGGGGCGACGCCGCCAACGCGGGCCGCCTTCATTCCCAGCTGCCAGTCTGCGGTCTGGATGAACCTCACCGTACTATGTCCTCATCCCTGGGGGCTTGGCCCGGCCGCAGTAATGCTAGCACGACTGTCGGCCGGTTTGAAGAGCCTGTTGGCATTCAGGCCGACATGCCCAGGTTGACAGAGGCCGGGAAACTGTGGTGCAATTGCGATGGTCGCCACCACAGCGGGGAGACGAGGGGAGATGGAGGACGTACTGACTTACCCACCCTTCCAGGTCGACAGGAAGGAGTCGTGCTATAGAGAGGTCCCCGTCGATGCCCTGGAACGACTCTACCTGAAGGAATTCGGGAGAGCCGAGAACGAGAGCGTCCTCTCCTGCGGGTCGGCGGCGTACGGCATCTCCAATGATGATCAAGTCAACCCCCTGCGGCGGTTCAGCGACATAGATTTCATTGCCATATCGGGCAAGCAGGGACGCAAGCCCCACTACCAGGTGAAGAAGAGGCCCCGATGGGATATCGACGTGCTCAGGATGGAGTACGATTCCTGCCTCAGGGGTTTGCAGGATGGGGCCCTGCTAGTGATGCTTACCCTGGCCAGGTTTGCCGTGCCTCTCTTCGATTCCGAGAAGTCATACCTGGAGCTGACATCCAGGGCATTAGCCAGAATCCTGGAGATCAGCCTGCTGGCCGAGGGGGTCCTGATCACGCCGAGCTACGCCATGATGCAGATCAACGACACCAGGATGCGTTTCAAGCCCCACAGATGGTGGAGCGTCTACGGCGAGTTCGCCCTGTCGCCCAACGCCAGGAGGAACATCGAGGTCTACTACGACCGGGTTTCCAGCGCCCTGGAGTGGCTGTGCGAACAGGGATGCCTGGCGAGGGTGGAGGCCGACTACCCGGAGCCGGTGTACGACACCTCCCGGCTGGCCAGGGAGCGCCGGAAGACGCCGTGGCTGGTGGACGTGGCGGCCCTTCATTGCGAGCAGGTGCTGGCCTTTCTGATCAGGGGCAGAGGCAACATCCCAAGCGTGAAGAAGATGATCCACGTGGCCTATGACGGCTGCAATGTGGTGGGCGGCGTTCTCCAGGGAAAGAGCCGCTGTGACGCCCTCTTCGGCGTCGCCCCGCAGACGGTGAGGGTCTGCGTAGCCTGACTGCCCCGAACCGGGAGCGCCGGTTGCTGCTATAATAGCGCCGGATCCTTCGGGGTCCCACCGTCAGGCTCAGAGAAGGAGGGAGAGCTGATGAGGAACATAGCTATCTTCGGGTCATCGGTGTTTGGCCACGGGCCGTGGCGTCCCGGCAAGAAGGTCTGGTCCATCGCCTTCTGCGGCGCTTCCACCACGGACTTCCGCCAGGCCCAACTGGACGAAGGCACGACCAGCGTAGTGTGCCTGGTGCTCTTCGGCGCCGGGAAGGTCCAGGTCTCACCGGAGATGCCGGTGACCCTCACCGGCCTGTCCGTGCTGGGCGTAAGAAGCATGAAGCGGGCGCAGGCCAAGGAGATCCCGCCCATATCCGCCCGGGGACTGCAGGTGCGCGCGCTGTGTCTCTTCGGCACCTTTCAGGTCACTGACAGGGGCTGAACCCCCACAGCCAGCCGTCTGGTGTCCACGGACGGGGGGCCATCCCGCAGGGGGCTGCATCCCTCATGCCTATTGTGAGGAGCGGCAGGGCAGTTGAGACGCAGTTGAAAGGCCCGCCGTGTATCCTGCAGGTTGTGCAGTAGGACTGCCGGTCCACTGCTGCTGCAGGAGTCATTCCAGTGCTGACCAGGATTCAGACCACACACCCGGCACCAGCGCCGGGGAGGAACTACTGCTCCCATCAGAACATGGGGGCTCCGGCCGACAACGGCGTTCCCTACAAGCGAGTCAGGAAGGCCAAGCCGGGGCCGCAGAAGCCCGTTTCCGGTGATGTGGCCATGCGCTGGTTCCCCTGTGGAGATGCCGGCACCTGGCACATCATTGGCCCCTGTCCGCGCTGCCGGCACACCAAGTGGGGCCTCCTGCTGGGCACGATGGACAGCGGCGTCGCGGGTTTGGTCAGGCTCTGGTGCGCCGCCTGCGAATACGAGGTGTACTACTACGCCGACGCCCGGGAAAAACAGATCTGGCGCCGGGAGCAGGTCGAGGCGATCAGGGACTAGAAAGCGCCGCCGAATACATCGTCGGCCAAGATAGACAAACCCCACCAGCCGAATCCACGGACACCCCTCCACACTTCCTCCGTCAGTCTCAACTCTGTTCGAGCCACGGCGCGAGTCACAAAGGCTCCATCAGGGATCATTGACACGCGGCGCATGCAGTGAGAGAATTGACTGAGGCACTAATAGTAATGATTCTCGTTTAGATGAGGAGGCTGGAGTGAAACTACCGGAGTACATATCCAAAGCGGAAGTGAAGAGGGTGTGCAAGCAGCTGGGTTTCCGGGACTGGACGGCGCTCAAGACCCCCAGCGTCACCAAGGCGGAGGCATCACTGATACTGAAGACGGTGAACACCGACGGCATGAAGATACCCGTGGAGGAGTTCAAGGCCGGCCTTGAGGTGGAACTGGAGCACGGCACCAGGTACAAGGACGCCAACGTGACCAACAATCATCCGGTGCTGACCGGGATGATCGTCCTGGCCCACCTGAAGGAGGCCATGGACTACTACGAGCGGCTGGAAGTGGCCGAGATCGAGGGAGATCTGCTCAAAGCGGCCAAGGCCAAGGATGCCAAGAAGCTGGAGGCCAAGTACCGCAAGCTGGCCGCGGCCCAGGCCACGCTGTGGAAGTCGGTGGCCAAAGAGCTGGCTTGAACACCGTCACGGGGCAGTCGCGATGGCTGAAGGCAGAATCAGAAAGATAGACGCCAACGGCGTCTCTTTCGCCTGCCTGGAACAGGGCAAGGGGCCGCTGGTGCTCTGCCTTCACGGATTCCCCGACACGGCTTTCGGCTTCGAGCAGACCCTGGCCCACCTGGCCGGGGCGGGCTATCACGCTGTGGCCCCTTTCATGCGCGGCTATCACCCCACAGGCCTGGCGCCAGACGGCAACTACTCCGTGCTCAGACTGGCCGGTGACGTCCCGGCCCTGACCGCCAGCCTGGGCCACGAACGTGCCTCCATCATAGGACACGACTGGGGGGCGTTCGCGGCGTACACCGCGGCGAACCTGCACCCGGAGAGGATAGACCGACTCGTGCTGATGTGCGTCCCGCACATGCACGCCACCCATCTCACTCTGTCCCAACTGAGGAAGTCCTGGTACGTCTTCTTCTTCCAACTGCCGTGGCTGCCGGAATACATCGTGCGGAGGCGGCACTTCGCCTTCATCGACCGGCTCTACCGCAGCTGGTCACCCAACTGGGACCCGGCGCAGTTCCATCTGGAGCCGGTGAAGAAGGCCCTGTCCGCCCCGGGCGGACTCAAGGCCGCCCTGGCCTACTACCGCTCGATGATCCGAGGGGCCTCCAAGGAACAGCGCCGGATCATGGCACAGCAGACCAGCATACCCACCCTGTTCGTGGTCGGCGAATCGGACGGCAGCGTCAGCACCGACCAGTTCATCGACGTGGAGAAGGCCTTCACCAGCTACATCGAGGTGGTCCGCTTCCCCGGCGCCGGCCACTTCCCCCACCGGGAGGACTTCCCCCGGTTCTGGCAGAAGCTCCAGCCCTTCATGCAGCGCCAGTTCGCCTAAAGACGCGGCTACACCGGAGATCTGCGCCGGGATGGGGTGAGAGCGGCGGGGGATCTAGAACAAGTGGGCCATTGTGGTCTCGAACCACAGACCTCAGTCTTATCAGGACTGCGCTCTAACCAACTGAGCTAATGGCCCACGCAGGTGTAGAGTATACGTACCGCCCGAACGGAGTGTCAAGGCGGCGCGTTCGGGCAAAAGAAAAACCTTAACTCCTGGATAGTGGAAGGAAGAAAGAGGTTTTCTTCCTTGCTTGACTAAGTTCTCTGTATGCTTGACTCCCCGAATCGGAGAGACCGACCTAGGAGTGTTGATCTCCCTAGAAAGGAGGTGATCCAGCCGCACCTTCCGGTACAGCTACCTTGTTACGACTTCGTCCCAATCACCAGTCCCACCCTCGGCAACTGCCCCTCTTGCGAGTTGGCTCATTGACTTCAGGTGTTACCAGCTTTCATGACGTGACGGGCGGTGTGTACAAGGCCCGAGAACGTATTCACCGCAGTATGCTGACCTGCGGTTACTAGCAACTCCTCCTTCATGCAGGCGGGTTTCAGCCTGCAATCCGAACTGAGGACGGCTTTCTGGGATTAGCTCCAGATCGCTCTTTCGCAACCATTTGTACCGTCCATTGTAGCGTGTGTGTCGCCCAAGGCATAAGGGCCATGCTGACTTGACGTCATCCTCACCTTCCTCCCAGAATTCCTGGGCGGTCTCCTGTGAGAAATCAACACAGGACAAGGGTTGCGCTCGTTATGGGACTTAACCCAACACCTCACGGCACGAGCTGACGACAGCCATGTAGCACCTGTGCTGGCTCCCACCCGAAGGTGGGTCGTCGCCCTTTCGGGTTCCTACTACCGGCATGTCACGCCTTGGTAAGGTTCTTCGTGTTGCATCGAATTAAACCACACGCTCCGCTGCTTGTGCGGGCCCCCGTCAATTCCTTTGAGTTTTAGCCTTGCGGCCGTAGTCCCCAGGCGGGATACTTAAGGCGTTAGCTTCGGCACGGAGAGGGTCGATACCCCCCATACCTAGTATCCACCGTTTAGAGCGTGGATTACGCGGGTATCTAATCCGCTTCACTCCCCACGCTTTCGCGCCTCAGCGTCAGGAACAGCCCAGAAAGCCGCCTTCGCCACTGGTGTTCCTCGCGATATCTACACATTTCACCGCTACACCGCGAGTTCCACTTTCCTCTGCTGCCCTCTAGCTCCCCAGTATTGGCAGACATATCCCAGTTGAGCCAGGACCTTTCACTGCCAACTTAGAAAGCCGCCTACACGCGCTTTACGCCCAGTGAATCCGGATAACGCTCGCCTCCTACGTATTACCGCGGCTGCTGGCACGTAGTTAGCCGAGGCTTATTCCTTGATTACCGTCCTTACTCTTCATCAAGAAAAGAGGTTTACGACCCGAAGGCCTTCATCCCTCACGCGGCGTCGCTGCGTCAGGCTTTCGCCCATTGCGCAATATCCCTTGCTGCTGCCTCCCGTAGGAGTCGGGGCCGTATCTCAGTCCCCGTCTGGCTGACCATCCTCTCAGACCAGCTACCCGTCTTAGGCTTGGTAGGCCGTTACCCTGCCAACAACCTGATAGGACAAGAGCCCCTCCCTCAGCGCCGTGAGGCTTTCATCATCTCAGCGAACTGGGATGATCGTATGCGGTATTAGCTCCGATTTCTCGGAGTTGTTCCCCACTGTGGGGCAGGTTACCCTTGCATTACTCAGCCGTTCGCCACTGTACACTAACCGAAATCAGAGTACCGTTCGACTTGCATGCATTAGGCACGCCGCCAGCGTTCATCCTGAGCTAGGATCAAACCCTCCAAAACTTCCTTCCACTATCCAGTTGTTAAGGTAATTGAGCTGAACTACTACGATAGCATACTGCCCAAATCATTGTCAATGGGAATACGGCCCCCGAACGGGCAGTGCCGACCGCGCCGACTAGCTGTTCAGCTTCTTGAGCAGCCAGGCCATGTTCTGCCCCAGGACCTTCATGGTCTGAACGCCCTCGGCATCCCTGTCTACGTCGCCCTTCTCCAGCCCGAAGGCGAAGTTCCAATACGATGAGCCGGGCACTATCATCTCGCTGAGCAGGAAGAAGTGATTGATGGTGTCCAGGGCATTGACCTGTCCGCCGCGCCGCACCGCGACCACCGCCGCCCCGACCTTGTGTCTGAAGAGCCCGCCGTTGGCCTTGCCCACCATGGTGGCCCGGTCGATCAGGGCCTTCAGAACCGGGGAGATGCTGGCCACATAGACCGGCGAGGCCAGGATCATGCCATCGGCACCGGCCATATCCCGAACATACTCGTTGAGGGGGTCCTTCTCCTGGACGCAGCGTTTGTCGGCGTTGACGTAGCATTTGTAGCAGGCCAGGCAACCCCTGATCTCCTTGCCCGCCAGCTGCGTCAACTGGGTCTCGATGCCTTCCTTCTCCAGTTCGGCGAAGACATGCCGGACCAGAATGGCGGTGTTGCTGTCCTTGCGGTTACTGCCGTTGAAGGCCACGACTTTCATCTGGAGTCCTCCTCTTCAAACCCTGCCCGCACAGGAACCGCGGGCGCCCGATGACGTATGGTAGCAGCCCTGCACAAGCAGTGGCAACCGTGGATCCCGCGCCTCAGCGGGTCGCCACCGCACCGGCACCCTTGATCCGCCGCGTGCAGGGTGCTACCATTTGCGAATCGATCGTCAGGACTGAAAGGGGAAATCGCTTGGCAGGCAATCACCAGAACATGATCAAGGATCTCGTCGACAGCTACGGCACGTGGTTCCGGGACGAGAGGCGCCTGGAGGACGGCCGCATGACCGACCTGCTCCATCCATACACTCACCTTTTCTCGCCCATCCAGGTGAACTCCGTCAAGATCAAGAATCGCATCGTCATGGGTCCCATGGGGAACGTGGGCATGGCGGATGAGACCGGCCGGCCGGGCAACAAGCTGATTCGCTACTACACCGAGCGCGCCAGGGGCGGCGCCGGCCTGATCACTTCCGGGCTGGTCCCGGTGAGCTACAACGTGGAGCCCTCACTGACCGAACCGGGCGACCTGAGCGTCCTGCCCAGAATCGACCGCTCGAGGACCGTCTTCCCCGGCTGGCGGGTTCTGGCCGAAAGCATCCACGCCCACGGGGCGAAGTTCTTCATCCAGCTCAGCCCCGGCTTGGGCCGGGTGGGTTCGCCCGAGTGCCTGCTGAAGAAGTGGAGGCTGCCTGTCTCCGCTTCATGGAATCCCAACTTCTATCTGCCTGTGGTGCCCTGCCGCCCCCTGCGCGATGGCGAATGCCTGAAGATCATCAAGAACGCCGGCCAGGCTGCCGCCGATGCCAAGGCCCTGTTGATCGACGGGGTCTACCTCCACGGACACGAGGGATACCTGCTGGAGCAGCTGGTCAACCCGGCCTTCAACCGCCGTCGTTTCGGCCGCTTCGCCAAGTGGCAGGCCTTTGGAATCGAGCTGGTGAAGCACATCCGACAGCGCTGCGGCGACCAATACCCCATCATGTACCGCATCGATCTGTCTCTGGCTTTGAACGAGACCTACGGCCAGCGGATGCGCCAGGTCAATCCTCTGAAGAGATTCAGCAGGGAGCGCACCGTTGAAATGACCCTGGACTACATGGCCAATCTGGTCAAGGCCGGCGTGGACATGTTTGACGTCGATCTGGGCTGCTACGAGAACTGGTGGCTGCCGCATCCGCCGACGTTCATGCCGCCGGGATGCTACCTGCCCCTGGCCAGGCTGGTGAAGGAGCACCTGGCAGGACAGAATATCACCTCAAACGCGGGGCTGCCCGTGCCGGTCGTAGCCGTGGGCAAGCTGGGCTACCCCGATCTGGCCGAGCGCGCCCTCCGCGAAGGGATGTGCGACATGATCATGCTGGCCCGGCCTTTGCTGGCCGATCCAGAGTGGCCAAACAAAGCCTTTGCCGGCCGCGTGCGTGACATCCGGCCCTGCATCGGCGATCAGGAGGCCTGCATCAATGAGTTCTTGGAAGGCGGCCATCCCCAGTGCACCGTGAACCCGCGCGCGGGGTTTGAGGACGTCTTCCCGGCGGCACCGTCACCGGCAGCAGAGGCGAAGAGGGTGGCCGTCGTCGGCGCCGGACCGGCCGGGATGATCTGTGCCTGCACTGCCGCCCGGCGGGGGCACCGGGTCGTTCTGTTCGAGAAGGCCGACAGACCAGGAGGCCAACTCATCCCTGCTTCTGCACCGCTGGCGAAGCACGACCTGGCCAACTACCTGGGTTATCTTGAACGCCTGATGGAGCAGACCAGCAAGGACTGCCATCTCACGCCGCGCTTCGGACTGGAGGCCACGCCGGGTCTGCTCAGGTCTGAAGGCTTCGAGGCCGTGGTCATCTGCACCGGCGCCCGGCCGACCAGGCCGGCGGTGGAAGGAGCTGGCCTGCCACACGTGATCCACGCTGTCGACCTGCTGCGCCGGCCCTCGCTGGCTGAGAAATCGCACAGGGTCGCAGTTGTCGGCGGCGGGCCGGAGGGTTGCGAGACTGCCGCTATGCTGGCCGGCCAGATGGGCAAGCAGGTCACTGTGATAGAGATTCTGCCGCATTTCATGAAAGGGGTATGCACCGCCACGCGCGGCTACCTGATTCACTACATGGAACTGGCTGGCGTGAGACTGCTCAATTGCACCATTCTGAAGAGCATCACCCCAACCTCGGTCAAGGTGGTCAGAAACGTCTCACCTAGCGTGCCCGACCCCTACAACACCTGGACCCCTCTGCTGCCGGATAACGTCAAGAATCCGCTCGCCAGGAAGATCGGATTGAAGCAGCAGGAGACTGACATCGAGTCCGATCTTGTGGTCCTTGCTGTCGGGTTCAGGCCGGATGACGGCCTCTATGAAGCCTGCGTGTGCGAACGCGTGGCGCCTGACATCCGCAACATCGGTGATTCCTTCTCCGTGGGACGCGTCTTCGAGGCCACCAAGGCCGGATACGCCGCAGGCATCGGCCTGTAGTCGGGGGAATCCACCAAACAAGAAAGCCTACCCTGGTCAGGGTAGGCTTATCCTGCAAATGGCGGGCTGTTCTACTTCTTGGCCTTCTTGGCCGTTGCCTTGGTAGCCTTGGCCTTGGGGGCCTTCTTGGCTACAGCCTTCGCCTTGGGTTTCGCTGTCTTTGCCTTCGTCGCCATGCTCGTAACACCTCCTTTCGCCACGCGGTACAACGCCCGGTCGCTCACATGCTGAGCAACCTGTATCGCTCTCCGCTCATCGCGGGTACCGCTCAACCATCACAAGGATAGAATTGTGCATAGCGAGCGCAGCATCGTAAAGGCCCAAATGGCCCGATATTCCGACCCAAAGCGCTCAAATTGCCGACAGATCCTTGAAGCGAAGGGTGAAGCCGCCGCCGGCCGGCATCTGATGAGGATCACGAAGGATCGTTCCCGCAGGAGACTGCGGTCACATACGCGCACCGTCGGCTGGTGTAGATTGGCCGTTGTGGGGTCTTTGATGAAGGCGCTCAACGGGCAAGGAGCAGACAGGGGGAGTCCGACGATGGGAGCGATGGCCAGGTGTTCGTACTGCAGGCGGGTGCCGCGCTACAAGGCGGGCGAGGTGTACCTGTGCAGCTATCACGCCAGGTACAAGAGGCCGGGTGGGCTGCTGCCGATGAGGATCTGGTGACGGGCAGGTTGTCAGCCCCGGCATGCCTCAGAAACAAGAAAGCTCGTCTACTCCTCGTAGCGAGCTTACTTGCTCAGAAAGGGGGGTGAACCCTCCTGATCCCAGAACAACTACCTCACTACCCCCCCCTCATACCCCAACGAAAAGTTACATCCAGGGTTATCCTATGAGATAACCCTATAGTGGACTGTATAACGTTTCCCCGCGGTTTGTCAAGCCCTAAATGACCGTCGTGCGCAAAATGTGACATTTATGTAATACTCTGCGCCTGGATACCGTCGCGCCGCAGGTCTATGATCTAGTCGTATGGAGTAGGCTGCATCTCCCGGATTATCTCCACCGCCCTGGCGCGGAGCTTCTCCAGGGAGGTTCCCAGCACCTCCATCTCTTCATCTGAGAGGCATGAGGTGATGCTGGTGGTCACCTTGGCGGCCCACTGACGCTTGAAGGTCTGCTCACCCTTCCTGGTTATGGAGATGCGGACCAGATTCCTCTGCTCCAGGTCCTTGGTCCTCTCGATCAAGCCCTGCTTCTCCATGCGTTGGAGCAGAGCCGACATGGAATGCGGCTCCCTGTAGAGAGTCCGGGCCAGTTGGGTCGGGGTCACCGGTCTGGTGGCCGTCTTGAGTATCATCAGCACCCCGGCTTGAATGGGGGTGATGCCCACTTTGGCCAACTCCAGCTCTCTGGCCCTCTGAACCACGGTCGCCGTGGCAAACAGCCTGACCCACATCCTCTCATTCCTGCTCAGTTCCAGTGCTTGTTTCATCGATACTGACCGCCTCTCATTTCCAGAGCCTCCCGCAGCTGTCTGTCTGTTTCAGCCACGATATCCGTGCAGCAACTGTGATTTCTTATAAGGATATCCTCTAAGTAGATCCAGCGTACGATAGCACGGCGCGGGACAGGTTGTCAACCGGCGGATGGGGAAGCACCGAGATGGTGCAGTGGTACACGAGGCCAGTGGCGTCCGAAGACAGCTTGAAGTGGTAGAAGGCACCTCCGAGGGGAGCCCATCTGCAGAAGCCCGACCGAGATCACGACAAGGGACTTTCGAAGAGCTCAAGGCGGAAGCCGACTATCTCCTCGCTGCCTACCATGTACACCGGGGCTGCATCTCCCCGTACGTTGTTGGCCCCAAAGAGCTTGCCCCAGTCCAGGGGAAAGGTGAACAGTGTCGGCGCGCCCTCCCTGGCGAGAACCTCCGATGTCTCCGTGACGTTGTCCACCTGAAAGGTCAGGTTATGGACGCCTGGGCCTTTCCTGCGAAGGTGTTCCGCCCACACATCGTTCCCCTCAGACAATGGCTCGATGAACTGAAGCACAACATTCCCAAGCTGGACATGCTCTACCTTCAGCAAGCCAAGGGCCGTCTCATTGAGCAGCCTGACAAGGTCTGCCTCTGTTTTCTTGGCTCCGAAGACTCTCTCTAGGAAATCAGCGGCCGCATTGGCGTCTCTCACCACAATCTCGATATGAACCAGCGGCGACACGTTCACTGACATACTCCACCTCCATAAATACACTGGCGCTGGTCGCTGCGACAAGATGCGCAGCCGGCCCTCGCCTCTGACAGTATCAACGATCACCGTCGGGTGTCACCTCGGCTTGCATACGAGGGGACTGTCCCCAGAGGCTTCCGCTCGCGTTGTGTGTGCCAGGAGTCCGTCCCCACTCACGTGTGGATGGTTGCCGAAACCTCGCAGTTGAGAATCTGGGGCAGAAGGGGCAGCCAAGGTTCGTTGAGCAATCAACCAGCGCTGATGCTCACAGCGGGAATGCCCTCAAGGGAATTCGAATCCCTGTTTTCGGCTTGAAAGGCCGGCGTCCTAGTCCACTAGACGATGAGGGCACCAACGTGATGAGTATACAATGGCCGTGCCCGGATCACAATCGTCACGGGTACACGGGGAGGGCCTGCAGACCCGTGGTCTCCGGGAAGCCCAGCATGAGGTTCATATTCTGGATGGCCTGCCCGGCACCGCCCTTGACCAGGTTGTCGATGCAGCTGATCACGATCAACCTGTCGGCTCTCGGGTCAACAGCCGGGTAGAGGAGACAGAGGTTGCTGCCCCAGGTCTGCTTGGTCTGCGGCGGGGCATCCACGATCTTGACGAAGGGCTCGTCTTTGTAGAACTCCCGGTAGAAATGCAGCAGTTCGGCCGTGCCCTGCTGCCCACCGGCAATCCTGCCCTTCACCAGCGGGGCATAGCAGGAGCTGAGGATGCCCCGGGTCATGGGCACCAGGTGGGGCACGAAGGTGACCGAGACCGGCCCTCCGGTATGAAACGCGCCCAGTTCCTGAATGATCTCGGGTAGATGGCGGTGCCCTTCCAGGGCGTAGGCAGCGACGCTCTCGTTGACCTCGGCGTAGTGCGTTCCCAGGCTGGGAGACCTGCCGGCCCCCGAGACTCCCGACTTGCTGTCAACAACGACATCAGGGCCGATGAGCCCCGCCTTCAGCGCCGGGGCCAGGGCCAGGACGGCACTTGTGGGGTAACAGCCGGGATTGGCCACCAGCGATGCCGCCGCCACCTCGGAACGGCGGAGCTCGGTCAGGCCGTAGACCGCGGCGGGCAGTAGCTCCGGCGCGGGATGGGTGAAATCGTACCAGCGGGGGTATTCGGCCGCATCCTTGAGCCGGAAGTCGGCGCTGAGGTCGACCACCTTGATCCCCTTCCTGACCAGAGGGGCACAGGCGTCGGCGCTGGCCTTGTGAGGCAGCGATGAGAAGACCAGGTCCGCCTCTCCGTGTTCCGCCTCGATGGTGAGGTCGATGTCGGACAGATGAGGCATGACCTTGCCCAGCTTCTTGCCGGCCTCGCTGCGGCCGGTGACCGAGACGATCCGCACGCCGGGATGGCCGTGGAGAAGCCGGGCTACCTCGGCGCCGATGTAGCCGGTGACGTTGATGATGGCCACTCTATACTGCTTCATCTGCTCTTTCCCTCTGCATTCCGCCCTCTTCCGGAATCCGTCGCGGGCATAGAGGATTCTAGCGCCTGCGCCTGGACACGGGCAACCCCGATGATGGCCGTCGCCTCCGGGGCTCCATGCGGCTGGGGCAGAGTTCCGCCAGGACGCAGTGGCCGCAGCCGGGCCGCTGTGCCCGGCAGACCTTCCGGCCATGCTCCACCATGTGGACGTGGAACTCGTAGACCCGGCCCGCCGGGACGAGTTGCTGCAGGACTTCGTGGGCCCGGTCTGCCGAGACACCCGGCTGCAGCAGGCCCAGCCTCCGGGCCACCCGGAAGACATGGGTATCCACGGGCAGTGCCGGCCTCCCCAGGGAGAAGAGCAGCACGCAGGCCGCAGTCTTGGGTCCCACACCGGGCAGCCGGCGGAGCCAGTCCCCGGCCTCCGGGAGGTGGAGTTCCTTCAGGAAATCCAGGTCGAAGTCCCCGCGCTCCCCTCTGATCTCCCGGAGGATGCTCTTGATGCGCCCGGCCTTGATGTCCGCCAGGCCGCCGGCTCTGATGGAGCGGGCAATATCTGCCGGAGAAGCCTCGGCCATGGCCTGCCAGCCGTCGAAGGCAGCCATGAGGGAGCGAAAGGCCCGCTCCGAGTTGACATCCGAGGTGTTCTGAGAGAGGACCGTGGCCACAAGGGTGGACATGGGGTCACCCCTGGACTTCCAGCGCCGCGGTCCGTACTCCTGCCTCAGGAGGCGGAGAACTTCATCTATCCGCACCGGACTCCTTCAGGTGGCAGGTGTCGTTGAGCAGCACCACCAGGGGCGAGTCACTCTCGATGTCAACGATGTTGATGGCGCAGAGTCCCTGCTGGATCTGCCAGAAGTGCGAGTTGTCCACTCCCAGAAGATGGCAGAGCAGGATTCTGCAGACCACCTTGTGCGAGACCAGCACCACCGTCTGCTCCGGACGACTCGCCAGGACGGTCTCCACCGCAGCAGCGGCCCTGTTCCTGACCTGCTCCAGGCTCTCGCCGCCGGGGAAGGTGACCTGGTGGGGGCTTCTCAGCCACAGCCCGTACAGCTCCGGGTCATCCGCCTCGGCCTCACTGAGGCTGAGTCCCTGCCACCTGCCGTAGTCGATGTCAACAAGGCCGTCCAGGGGCTGGACCGGCAAGCCCCGGGGCCCGGCCAGGATCTCGGCCGTCCTCATGGCCCTCTTCAGGGGGCTGGCGTAGACCGCCCCTGCCGCCCATCTGTTGAGCCGGGCGGCCGTGGCAGCAGCCTGCCTCAACCCGGCTTCATCCAGGTCCAGGTCCGCTCTGCCCCTGAGCCTCTCTTCCTGCCCTTCGTTCCAGGCCGTGCGGCCGTGCCTGACTATGATGAGTCTCGTCAAGGAAGTCACCTCCCTGCCTGGCGGCTTCTGCCCGGCCACCGCTCTCCTCGCAGTGCCTCGGCCAGCAGCCATTCTACCAGATTCGAGTGGGGACTCAGCCGCCGGACCTGAGGACGGGGGGCAATCCACCGGGCTCGCTGGAAACAGAAAAGGCTGCACTGGTGCAGCCTTTCTCGCTGAGAGCGCGTATCCGGGTCAGAGTTCAGAACGCCCGCGCCCTGCCCTCCAGCGTCGCTAGTCTGAAGAGGGCAGAGGCCTGGGCTGCTGCTCTGCCATTTCCTTCCCGCAGCAGACGATGGAACCGGCGCCCTGCTTGGTGCAGAGGACCTCGGTATTGCACACTTCGCAGCGGTATCTCTTGCCTAGAGTGTTGGCCATGTCAGTTCGCAACCTCCTCTACTTCTTGATCTCCATGGGCTGCCCGCAGCACTGCACGGTGCCCTGTCCCCCGCGGGTGACGATGAACTCCGAGCCGCACTTGCTGCAGAAGTACCTCTTGCCTATCTGGTTTGCCATCGACTCAACTCCTTCTCAGAATAGTATCCCGGGCTACTGCTCAAGCTTGAATTCCCACTGGCAGGCGATCTCGTCCGGGCTCTTGCGCGGTGGCAGCTTGAGCGGGGTGACCTTGATCTTGCGATTGACCAGATACCTCTCGATGATCCTCTTCTCGTTCACGTGACACACGTGGCGGATTCTCTCCGGCTCCTTGGCCTCGAAGAACTCCAGCGAGCGGCACCTAGGGATGGTCCATATCACGTGGTTGGGATTGATCACCTTGGCCTCGGCGGGGAACAGCCCGCCGGTGGTGTTGTCCAGAGGCAACTGGAGGCACTTCAGGGAATCGAGCACGGTGTTCAGCTCTATGTTGGCCACCTTGGCGAACCTGGGGTTGACCCGCTCCCCGATGGTCTCCCAGGCCTGGGTCTCGCAATCGTTGGCCGCATCGACGCCGTACCTCTGCTTCACGGCGTTGTACCACGCCTCTGTCATGTGAAGCCAGCCGTACTGCCAGACATGCATCAGCTTCAGCAGGAACTCCTTGGAGAAATCCTCGAAGGTGAGGTTGGGGATGAACGGGCCAGTGTAGTCATTCATCTCCCTCTTCTTGGGCTTGGGCGCCGCCGCCTTCTTCACCGGCGCCCTGCGGGCAGTCCTGGCCTTTGGTGCGGCCGTCTTCTTCTTTGGCGTCTCCTTTGCCATCCCGAACCTTCCTTTCCGTTTGATCAGACTGCGATTCCGGTTGATGCCCGGCCGTCTCCGTCCCGCGCTCAACTTCCAGCGCCGGGCGCAAGCGTCAGACGATCATAATTATTCCAACTCCGCGCTTCTACGTCAAGTTCAGCCGATTGCCTCTCATGCGTGAGGATGATACAGTATAGTCGTTCCTATCCCCGCAGGCAGACCGGAGCCAGCTGATGCGTTTCTCGGACTTGGGCGTCACCCGCTGTGGAGACAGAGAGTTCAGGTGGGGTCAGCGGACCTACATCATGGGCATCATCAACGTCACCCCGGATTCCTTCTCGGGGGACGGCCTGGGCCGGGACATCGAGGCCGCCGTGGCCCAGGGCAAGCGATTCGCCGCTGAGGGGGCCGACATCCTGGACATCGGAGGCGAGTCCACCCGGCCGAATGCGGCGCCGGTATCTGATGATGAGGAGATGGGGCGGGTGATCCCGGTCATCGAGCGGCTGTCCGCCGAGGTGTCGCTGCCCCTGAGCATCGACACCTACAAGGTGGAGGTGGCCCGCCGGGCCCTCTCGGCGGGGGCTGCGATGATCAACGACATCTGGGGCCTGCAGCGCGATGCAGGCCTGGCCGAACTGGCCGCCGAATGGAAGGCGCCGCTCATCCTGATGAGCAACCAAAGGGGCAGGGACTGCCGGGACATCGTTGCCGAGGTGATCTCCACCCTCAGAGCCGGCATGAACCTGGCCCTGGAACGGGGCGTGCCCTGGGAGAACATCATCGTCGATCCCGGTGTCGGCTTCGGGAAGACGCTGGAGCAGAACCTGGACATCATCCGCCAGCTGGATGAGCTGAAGTGCCTGGAGAGGCCCATCCTGATCGGCACCTCCCGCAAGTCCATGATCGGGCTGGTGCTGGATCTGCCCCCCGGGCAGCGCATCGAGGGCACGGCGGCCACGGTGGCCGTCAGCATCGCCAAAGGCGCCGACGTTGTCCGGGTGCACGACGTGGGCCGGATGGCCCAGGTCTGCCGCATGAGTGATGCCATCGTCAGGGGACGATCGCCGTCGAGAGACCAATGCACCCGGTGACCGCCTGCCTCGGCCTGGGAGCCAACCTGGGGGACAGGGAGGCGAACATCTCCCGGGCCATCGACATGATGTCCAACGCAGTCCGGGTGACGAAGGTTTCGTCCTACTACGAGACCGAACCGGTGGGCTCGGTGGGGCAACCCCGCTTCCTGAACGCGGTGTGCACAGGCACAACAGCCCTTCCCGCAGAGGAGCTGCTTGCCGCGGTGAAGCGCATCGAGGCCGCGCTGGGGAGGAGGCCGGGGCTCGTCAATGCCGCCCGGCCCATAGACATCGACATCCTCCTCCTCGGTGACACCGTGATGCAATCGCCCGATCTGATCATCCCTCACCCCCGCATGGAGGAGAGGGCGTTCGTCCTGGTTCCGCTGTCAGAGATCGCCCCCGGACTGGTCCATCCGGTGAACGGCAGGACGGTCAGGGAGATGCTGGCGGCACTGGGGAGGATAGAGGGAGTGACCAAGTGTAAGGAGGTCAGGGATGTATGAGGTCGCCGTTGAGGCGGATTTCGATGCGGCCCACTATCTGAGGGGATACGAGGGGAAGTGCGAGAACGTCCACGGGCACAGGTTCCGGGTCAAGGCCAGGGTGAGGACCAAGGGGACGGATGCCGTGGGCATGGCCTACGACTTCACCAAGCTGAGGCGGCAACTGGGGGAGGTGGTGGGCCGGCTGGATCACGTCTGTCTGAACGAAACTCCCCCCTTCGACAAGATCAACCCTTCCTCGGAGAACATCGCCTCCACAATCTTCGCTGAACTCCAGGGCATGCTCGGGGGGCGGGGGCTGCGGCTGCACAGCATCCAGGTATGGGAATCGCCGCACAGCAGCGTGGTCTACCAGCCGGATGAGGCGGACTGACGCCGGCTAGTCCCTGAGGTCGGGCGGGAGGAGGTTGGGGATGGCGTCTTCGATGGGATAGGTTTCCCTGCACTTGGCGCAGTACAGCGAGCCGGTGACAATCTCCTTGGTGTTCTCTTCCACCACGGTGAGCTGCAGATCCCCCTTGCACACCGGACAGGCCAGGATATCCATCAGTTCTCTCTTCACCTTGCTCTCCTCCCTGAGGCTTCCTCAGCTGCCACTAGCATATCCTGAGACGGTCAACTTTATCAAGGTTGACCGGAGATGGCAAACATTCCTATCATTCCTAGTGCTTCGGAGGTGCGGAGATGATTCGATCCCTGGGCAGCAAGGTCCCCAGAATAGCGGAATCGGCCTTCATCAGTGAGGGCGCCTACATCATAGGGGACGTCGAGATCGGGGAGGGCTGCGCCGCCTTCCCCGGGGCGGTGGTCAGGGGCGACTTCGGCCTGATCCGGATCGGCAGGAACGTCATGATCGAGGACAACGTGGTGCTCCACGGCGCTCCATCCGGGCTGGACATCGGCGACGGCGTGACGCTGGGACACGGCGCGGTGGTCAACTCCCGCAGGATCGGCAGCAAGGTGCTGATCGGGATGAACGCCACCATCCTCCATGACTCCGAGATCGGCGACAACTGCATCATCGCCGCCGGTGCCGTGGTCGGCCAGGGGATGAAGGTGCCCGACGGCTCCTTCGTGGCCGGGGTGCCGGGGCGCATTGTGGGCAAGGCCACCAAGGAGCAACTGCAGTGGGTGGAGCATGATCCGGCGCTGTACTCCTGGTGGCTGGAGATGCTGGAGGAATACAAGAAGAGCGGCCTCTAGGCACTGCCCTGTTCACACGCGGGGGCGGTCTGAGGCGTTCCTTTTGAACAGCAGCCGGCTGTCCAGTATACTTGCGCCATGATCATCGATTTCCACACGCACATCTTCCCGCCGGAGATGAGGGACAAGCGCCAGGGCTACATGGAGGACGACGCCCTGTTCTCTGAGCTGTTCTCATCCCCCAAGGCCAGGATAGCCACCGCGGAGGAGTTGGTCGCCAGCATGGACGATGCTGAAGTCGACGTGTCGGTGATACTGAACGCCGGCTGGATACGGCATGAGGACTGCGTGCGCACCAACGACTACATCCTGGACTCCGCGGCCCGCTATCCGAAGAGACTGGTGCCCTACTGTGCCATACAGCCCAGGGCCGGGGAGGCCGCGCTGAGGGAACTGGAACGCTGCTTCCGCGGCGGGGCGCGGGGCATCGGCGAGATGAGATCGGATACCCAGGGCTTCGACATGGCCGACGCGGAGATCATGGGGCCGGTGGTGGCCATGGCCAGGAAGCACAATCTGGTCTTCCTAACCCACGCTTCCGAACCGGTGGGCCACCGTTATCCGGGGAAGGGCATGATCAGGCCGGCCAATCTGTTCCAGTTCATCTGCGCGTTTCCCGAGCTGACCGTGGTCTGTGCTCACTGGGGTGGCGGGTTGCCGTTCTACGCCCTGATGCCGGAGGTGGCGTCCGCCCTGTCCAACACCTTCTTCGACACGGCGGCCACGCCCTTCCTGTACAAGCCGGAGATCTTCAGACAGGTGGTGGAGATCACTGGACCGGAGAAAATACTCTTTGGCAGCGACAATCCTCTGATGTCGCCCAGGCGGGTGCTGACCCAGGTGGAGTCGGTGGGCCTGACCGCGGAGGCGAAGTCCATGATCCTGTCGGGCAACGCGCAGGGGTTGCTGGGTTGGAGCTAGTCCGCAGCTTCATCGCCATCGAGTTGCCACCGGAGTTCAGGGCCGAGCTCGGCGTCCTCGAGGAGAAGCTCAAGGCGGCCCGGCACTCCTTCGTGAAGTGGGTTGACCCCGAGACCATTCACCTGACCCTGAAGTTCCTGGGCGGCGTGCCCGCCGACGCCATACCCCGAATAGTCGAGGCGACCAGCCGGGCGGCGCAGTCCATACCGCCCTTCTCGCTGCTGATGGGAGGCCCCGGCGCCTTCCCCAACTGGCTGAGGCCGCAGGTGCTCTGGGTGGGCATCGCCGGCGAGACCGGCAGGCTGGCTGATCTGCACCGGGAGCTGGATGGCGCGCTGTCCCCCCTGGGCTATCCGCCGGAGTCCCGGGCCTTCAGTCCCCATCTGACCCTGGGAAGGCTGAGAGACCGGGCATCCGCGGAGGAGAGGCGCAGCCTGGGTCAATGGGCCCAGTCGGTCCGCTTCGAATCCCGGCTGACGTTTGAGGTGGACGGGGTGCGGCTGATGAAGAGCCACTTGACGCCAGCGGGGCCGGTCTACAGCCAACTTGCCTTCGCGGGGCTCAGAAGGCCGGGCTAGGGGCAGCCTCCCGCCCTGGCAGTCCCGCCGTCTATCTCAGCACCCTCTCGTCGCCGACCCGGCGGGTGACCTTCTGCTCGTCGAGGTACTCCATCACAGCCTGGGCATACTTGCGGCTGGTCTGAAAGAGGTCCCTCACCTCACCCAGAGTGATCTTGCCGCGTGTCCTGATATGGGCGGTGATCCGGTTCACCATGTCGTCATAGGCCGAAGCAGCGAAGATGGTGTTCGGCGCCGTCTTGACCACCTTCCCCTGTTCGATGAGGAGGTCCAGCAGCTCCGGATCGACAGTGACATCACCCGGTGGAGAGTAGGGGTTCTGGGTGAGGGCCTTGAGGTAGGCATCCACGGCCGCCTGCTGCTCTCTGGTCAGCTCCGGGCGATAGGATGGCAGGCGAACGACCTTGCCTTCCTCGACCAGGACGCCATCCCGGGAAAGCCGCTGCAGCGCCGCGGGGAAGGAGCCGGGGGGGATCTTCATCTTGCTCTTCAACTCTTCCCTGGGCATGCCGGGGCGGAGCGGGAACCGGCGGTGGAATCCCTCCACGACCTGGGTGGCCGCAGCTTTCTGGAGCTGCCATCCGGCGGCCGAGAAGAGGAGGGCACTGCTGCCCCTGTCCCCCAGCATGATCACCCTGTTCTCAGCGACGAGGGACTGCACCGCCTGCTGCGTCTCGGACTGCGACAGGCTGGACCGGGCCAGCAGGTCCTCCATGGTCAGGGGCTCCCGGGCCTCCAGCGTGGCCAGGACGACCTCCGTGGGGCTGCCTCTTTCGCGGGCTGCCAGCCCCCGAATGGTGCCGGCCTGGAAGCGACGGTGGCGTCTGGGGTAGGCATCCACGATCTCACCGCCGCCCAGTGTGTCCTTCGACGAGCGGATGATGAACAGGTCCCCCTTGACCACGGCCACCGGACGGGACAAGGCCAGTTGGGCCCAACCCGTTTCGCCCGGTTGCAGCTTGTCCCTGTCCAGAAGCCGGATCTTGCCCAGGGACTCAAGAGCGCTGCTGTGGAAGGAGACCTCGGTGTTGTGCCGGAGGGGATGGGCCACCCGGGGGAGCAGCCGCACTTTGACGTCCATCGCCGCGGTGGGCCGCAGCCAGTCGGGGGAGGTGAGCACATGCCCGCGCTCCAGATCGGTGATGGCCACGCCGGAGAGGTTGGCCGCCACCCGGCTCCCCGGCGACACGCTGTCCAGTCTCTTCTTATGGGTCTGCAGTCCCCTGAGTCGGGCCCTGTGGCCGGGGGGGACTATCTCCACCTCCTGACCCACGGCAAGCCGGCCGTCAACGAGGGTACCCGTGACGACGGTGCCGAATCCGGCAATGCTGAATACCCGGTCGATGGGCAGGCGCGGTCGGCCGATGTCCCGTTTCGGCTGGGTCACGTCCAGAAGACGGTCAATGGTCGTGACCAGATCAGCCAGGCCTTCCCCGGTAGCAGCGGATACGGAGACAACGGGCGCCGATGACAGGGCCGTCCCGGCCACTACCTCCCTGACCTCCATGCCAACGAGCTCCAGCAGCTCGTGATCGACCAGGTCCTTCTTGGTGATGACGATGATTCCCTTCTGGAGCCGCAGCAGGTCAAGGATGTCCAGGTGTTCCCTGGTCTGGGGCATCACCCCCTCGTCGGCGGCAATGATCAGCAGAGCCAGGTCGATGCCGCCCACGCCGGCCAGCATGTTCTTGACAAACCGCTCATGTCCCGGGACGTCGACGATGCTGACCTCCCGGCCGCTGGGCAGCTTCAGCCAGGCGAAGCCCAGATCGATGGTCATCCCTCGTTCCTTCTCCTCGGCGAGGCGATCGGGGTCGATGCCGGTCAGCGCCTGAACCAGCCGCGACTTGCCGTGATCCACGTGCCCGGCAGTACCAAGAACGAACATAGCTTACTCTTCTATGACGATCTTCCCCTGGGGATCGGCGATGACCTCGCCAACAACGGCGGCCTCGACCGCACCGCCCCGGTGCAGTCTGGACAGGAGCCGGTCCACCCTTCCGGAGCTGACCGCAATGAACAGACCGCCGGACGTTTGGGGGTCGAAGAGGATGTCCAGAGCGTAGTCGGGCAACCCGCCCGAAGCCTGGATCATGGCAGCACGGAACTCCTTGTTGCGGTAGGTGCCTCCGGGGATCATCCCCATCCGGGCGAACTCAACGGTCTGGGGGAGGAGCGGGACAGACGACAGGCGGATCCTCATCCCGGTGTCACTGTCCTGAATCATCTCACAGGCATGCCCCAGAAGTCCGAAGCCGGTGATATCGGTGCAGGCGCTGACGCCGACTTCCTGCATCAGCTGAGAGGCCACTTTGTTGAGGGCGGCCATGCAGGCGGCGGCCCGGTCGGCGGTCTGTTCGCCAGCCATCTTCCCCTTGACGGCGGTGTTGATGATGCCGGTGCCCAGCGGCTTGGTCAGTATCAGTCGGTCCCCCGCCCTGGCCCCCCCCTTGGTGATCACCTTCCCGGGATGGACGGTGCCGGTGACCGAGAGTCCGTATTTCAGTTCCACGTCGTCGACGCTGTGTCCACCGGCGAGGGCCACCCCGGCTTCAGCCATCTTCTCCAGTCCACCCCTGAGGATCTCCCTCAGGACCGAGATGTCCAGGGTCTTCACGGGGAAGCAGACGATGTTCATGGCGGTGAGGGGAGTCCCCCCCATGGCGTAGACATCGCTCAGGGCGTTGGCGGCGGCGATCTGCCCGAAGGCCCGAGGGTCATCTACTATGGGCGTGAAGAAGTCAACGGTCTGGATGATGGCCAGATCATCGCTGAGCCGGTACACACCGGCATCGTCGGCCTTCTCCAGCCCCACAATGAGATTGGAGTCCGGAATCAAGGGCAAGCCGCACAAAGCCCTGTCCAGGTCCCCTGGACCAAGCTTGGAAGCTCAACCCGCGCCGCGAACGGTCTCAGTCAGCCTTGGCCTCTGCTCGTCCGTCATCTCCTGCTCTCCTGACCTCTCTGTCACACCTGTGAAGGTTAGATGGGGTGAATCCCCTGGATCTCTATCTGCTTCCGGTCCAGAATATCTCGAACCCGCGGCTCATCCGGCTGGTCGAAGCGGAGGCAGATGCCACAGTCCGAGCTGAGCTGGCGGGGCACCGGTATGAGCTTGACGGGAATGCCCGTTCCCTTGAAGAGCTTCTCGGCCCACAGGGCATGGCTCATGGAGTAGAAGAGTACCACGCCGTGCTGCGCCCTTTCCATTGCCCGACTCCGCATCACAGGAAGGCGGCCTCATCGGGATCAAGCGGTGCCGCATCCCTCAGATCATGGTACCCCAGCGGGATGCCGCCTGCCACCCCCTCGATCCCTTCGCCCAACAGGCCCTCGGGTACTCTAGCCCCCCGCTCCCCTCGCAGCGATCTCCCGCACGGCTTGCAGCGCCGCCTCGATGTCCTCATCTGAGGTGAAGTAGCCGGGACTCAGCCTCGCCGTGCCCTGAGGGAATGTTCCCAGGGTCCGGTGGGCCGCCGGAGAGCAGTGCAATCCCGGACGACACAGGATACCATGCTCCTCCAACCCCATGGACACCTCCGATGGAGTGAGCCCGGAGATGTTGAAGGAGATGACGGCGATCCGGCCCTCCGCGCTGTTTTGGCCGTGCACCACCACCCCGGGGATGCCTCCCAGTCCCTGGAGAAGGGCCGCGGCAAGTTCCCGCTCCCTCCGCTGGATAGCGCCGCCCTGCTCCAGAACGAACCTCACGCCGGCGCACAGGCCGGCCAGTCCCACCGTGTTCGGCGTTCCGCTCTCGTACTTGTCAGGCAGGAACTCCGGCTGGTATTCAGACTCCGAACGACTGCCCGTGCCGCCGTGCTTGAGCGGCCGGATACGGGATTCCATGCCCTGCCGGATGTAGAGGCCACCGGTGCCCTGCGGGCCGTACAGTCCCTTGTGTCCGGAGAAGGCCAGCACGTCGATGTTCATAGCCTCCACGTTGATGGCACAGCAGCCCGCCGTCTGGGCGGCATCAACCAGAAAGGTCACACCGCGTTTGCGGGCGATCAGTCCCGCCTCGGCTATCGGCAGGAGATTCCCAGCCACGTTCGAGGCGTGGCTGAGGACAATGAGTCTGGTGTCCTCCCCGATGGCCCGCTCTACACCGCCGGCCTGGAGGGTCCCCGCCGGCTGGTATGGCACCACGGTGACCCTGACCCCCGCCTGCTCCGCGGCGCGCAGCGGCCTCATCACAGAGTTGTGCTCCATGCCGCTGGTGATGACATGGTCTCCGGGATGCAGCATGCCCCTGATGACCACGTTCAAGGCCTCAGTGGCGTTGGCGGTGAAGACGATCCGTGTCGGATCACGGACGCCGAAGAGCATGGCCAGGGCCTCCCTGGTATCGTAGGCAACGCGGCCTGCCTCGATGGAGAGTCGGTGACCGGAGCGGCCGGGGCTGGCCCCTGTACGGCGCATGAAGTCATCCATGGCCCGGTACACCGCCTCCGGTTTGGGCCAGGAAGTGGCCGCGTTGTCCAGGTAGATCGTCTTGACCCCTGTCATGTGCTCTTCCGCGCCAGGGCCTTGCCTATCATTCGGGCGGGCTCAGCATAAGACGAAACCCGTCTTCGATCCTCTCCACCTTCACCGAATAGCCCCGGCTGGCGGCGAGGCGGGAGACGTTGTCCCTGGACACCTCGCTCTCCACCAGGACGGCCAGCGGGGTCTTGGCATTGGCGTCAATGGCTTCCTTGGTTCTGACTACCGGTATGGGGCAGGATAAGCCCCTGGCATCTATGACCACCATCACGTCTGCCTCCTTTCCTTCATGAGAAGGCCAACGGCCAGCGCCATGGCCAGCCCAAGGCCCACCGCCCAGGCGCCAAAGGTAGTCACTCCCTTGGCACTGGCCGCCAGGCCGAAATTGTGAGACGCTGCCGCACCGGCCATCATGCCCAGCACGGTGACAGCGGCATCCGTGTCTCCCTGGCCAGACAGGACCATCTGGCGAAGAGGGCACCCTCCGAGGAGGGTGGCCGCCAAGCCCACCAGCGCCATACTGAAGAAGTTCCACAGATGCTCGTCATGAGCTATGGGCTGATCACTGAACCCCCAGTGCCCCACTTGGCCCAGGGCGAAGTTGGTGACCAGCGCCCCCACGAAGAAGGCGGCTATGATGCTGAAGAGGTGAAAGTCCCTGATGAGCACGACATCCCGCCATCCCCCCACGAAGCACATGCGGGTCCGCTGCGCTAGGAGGCCCACAGCCAGTCCCACGATGAGAGAGACCCACAGCGCTGGATGCAGTGAACCAGGTCCGGCCACGCTGGAGAAGATGAAGAAGGGAGTGAAGATGGCGAACAGGAGCAGGATCACGGTGAACGAGGGGGCCAGCCAACCCGCCGGAGCCGGCATGGCGGCGGACCGGCCGAGATTGAAGCCGCGCCTGAGCAGGACAATGCCCAGGAAGGCTCCGGAGACCAGGCCAGTCAGGGCTGTGATGCCATTCAGATCCCCGCCAGCCAGTCGAAGCAGAGCCCTGGCCGGGCAACCCAGGAATACCAGAGCGCCGGTCATCATCAGGGCGCCCAGAAGAAAGCGAACTAGAGGCGATGAGCCGCCTCTAGTTCGGAATTCCCTGAAGCTGAAGGCAGCGATGAAGCTGCCAAGCACCAACCCTAGCAGTTCAGGGCGGATATACTGCGCCGGCTCCGCCCGATGCAGGCCAAGGGCTCCGGTTATGTCCCTCAGAAAGCAGGCAGCACAGAAGCCCATGTTGTCCGGATTGCCCCACCGGACCAGCAGCGAGGCGAGGGCCCCAAAGATGAGTCCAGAAACGATCAATAGCAGGCGAGGGGATAGCGATCGAGACAATCGCCGCAAGATGGTTGCCTCCTTTTCGAATTGGATTCAGTGCAACTCCCCCGACGAAGAGCCACGCTCTTCGGACAAGACGGCTTCACGTTCGGCGATTCATCGATCTCACCCCCTTTCCGCCAGGATTGACAAGGAGTATCCCAGGGTATGTACCTCCAGAATTTGTACCATCCGGTGAGCCGGCTTGTCAAAGAAGCCCTGCCCAGTTTGCCCCTCCATGAGGCCTGTGCTACATTGGTATGTCCAAGGACAGAGGGCACGAGGTCAGCATGGCGAACGCCTATCGCAGCCTGCCCAGCGTGGACAAGCTCCTGGCGGACAGACGTCTCCGGCCGCTGGAGGCAGCACACTCCCGCCAGTTGGTGACCGATGCGGTGCGCCAAGTGCTGGAAGCTGGTCGTTCAGCGATTGCCCGGGGGGAACCGGCCCCTACTCCAGATCAACTGGTGGCGTCCGTTGTGGCAGAAGTGGAATCACTGGCCCAGATCTCCCTGAGGTCAGTGATCAACGCCACCGGCGTCGTTCTGCACACCAACCTGGGCCGGGCACCCCTGAGCCGGGAGACGACAACAGCCATGGACTCCGTGTCCGGCTACATCAATCTGGAATTCGATGTGGCCAACGGCGCCCGCGGCTCCCGCGAGGTTCACCTGTCCTCCCTGCTGTGCCGACTGACCGGGGCGGAAGCGGCCCTGGTGGTGAACAACAACGCCTCGGCGGTGCTCCTCGCCCTGAGCGCACTGGCCAAGAGGAAAGAGGTCATCGTGTCCCGGGGCCAGGCGGTGGAGATCGGCGGCGGCTTCCGCATCCCGGACGTGATGCGCCAGAGCGGGGCCAGACTGGTGGAGGTGGGCACTACCAATTGCACCTATCTGTCGGACTACGAGGAGGCGATCACCGATAGAACGGCGGCGCTGCTCCGGGTACACTCGAGCAACTTCAAGGTGGTGGGGTTCACCCAGGAGGTGGGCGTGGATCAACTGGTTCAACTGGGAGCTAGGCACGATCTGCCCGTGCTTGATGACCTGGGGAGCGGCTGTCTCCTGGATACTTCGCGATTCGGGCTGGCCCCCGAGCCGACCGTCCAGGACAGCATTGCCGCCGGCGTGGCCCTGGCCTTCTTCTCCGGTGACAAACTGCTGGGGGGGCCGCAGGCCGGCATCGTCGTGGGCCAAAGGTACCTGATTGAGAAACTGAGGAAGCACCCCCTGGCTCGCGCCGTGCGCATAGACAAGACCAGGATTGCGGGTCTGGCCGCCACCCTGCTCCATTACCTCAAGGGGCAGGCGGAGCAGAGGATTCCGGTATGGCAGATGATATCCCTGCACCCTGATGAGGTGGAGAGTCGGGCCAGGGAGTGGGCGGCGCAGTTCAAGGGACTGGCCACCGTGACCAAGGGCGAATCAGTGGTGGGCGGGGGCAGCCTGCCGGGCGGCACTCTGCCCACCTGGCTTCTGACCATCAAGGGCACCGGCAAGGCGGGACAGAGGATTGCGGTTCAGGAACTGGCGGCCCGACTGCGGGCCGGTCAGCCCCCTGTGGTGGGACGGTTGGAGGGCAACTCGCTGCTCCTCGACCCCCGAACGGTGCGCCCTGAGGATGACCGCGTCTTTATCGAGGCGCTGCGTCAGGCCCTGGATTCCCTGGGGGTTCGCCCGGACGCCTGACTCACAGCCGCTACTAGGGGAGTGTCAGGAACAGCGCCCGGCGGTCCAGATGATGCCCACTAGGCCACCAGACTGCCGGCTTCCTCGGCCTCCCAGTCAGGTTGCTGGGGTCGGGGCTGCCTGTTGGCCTTCTCTCTCTCCGCGGCCGACTGCAGGTTGTTGTTGAACTGTCTCTCTTCGCCACACAACCGGCACACTCCCTTGCTGGTGGCATCCTGAGCGTATTCAATCATCCAGTGGTGCCTGCAGGGCTGGCTGGAGACAACCCCTGCAGTTGTGGCTTGTCGTCTAGCTGACATGTCATCAACTCCCCTACCGTATTGGCAACCCGGGGAAGCACCTCGCGGGGAATCCCCCGGTTGCAGACACAGTCTATCCTCGGGCCATCACAGGCGTCTCTCGGGACCGGCTGACGGCATATCATTAGTCTCACGAGGCCCTGCGCATGGGCCGGTCAAACCCGAGGCCTAGGGATTCCTGGGGATCCACCGATGCCACACAGTGAATGGCTTCAGGATGGGATTGGGGGCGCAGACTGCCTGTGGATGCCGGGGCTGTCGAGGCGCCCGGGTGCAGCGGGTCTGACCGCCGGGGCTAGAAGGTTCTCTTGACGCAGATAGTGGGGACCTGGCCCAGCTCGATGTCCATGAGATAGCCGCGATGACCGTTGCCACCGGCAGGCTTGCTGGCAGCCGGTCTGCCCGCCGAAGTCAGAACGATATCCAGCTCCTCATGAGGCTGCAGCCGCAGAATCTGCCGGAGCAACTCGTCGATGTCCTCGACCCGACAAGAATGGCCATCATGGGCCGCGGGAACCGGCCTGTGCGCCTGGCGGTATGAATCCACCACGATGTCGGTCATGCGTGACATGTTTTCTCCATTCCACTGCCCGTTCGCCACTCATGATGGGACAGGCAGTGCGCAAAAGTGGGGTCTCCTCAACTCCATTATCGGGGCAGTCCCATGCCTGGGGAAGCCCCAGATGGCTAGTTGCAGCGACCCAAAGCGCTCGCATGCCGACGGCTCCAGCGGGCCGCCTCTGGAGATTGGGGGGGCGACAGGAACGCGGCGCAGCGGGCCGGGCAGCTTGAGGGCGGTCAAACGGGACAGATGGGCTGACGAGAGCGACAGGGAGTTCGTCAGCAGGGAGTCAAGGCTTTGGCCCGCCCTTCCTCACCGACAGAGCGGCCACCAGAACTACCAGCCCGAGGAGGGCGAACTCCACGGGCAGAATCACCCACCAGGAGGTGGCCTTGACCAGGAGGGTGAACCTGAAGCCCAGTCCCAGCACCAGAACCCACGCCAGCAGGCCCAGCACTGTCTCCCTGATGGAGCTGGTCAGGCCGCCGTCTTCGCGGCTTTGCCCGGGCATCACTGCTCCCCCTCCAGGTACTTGCGGGCCTTTTCCGCCGCGGCCTCCATCTCCTCCTCCATCATCTTCTTCAACAGTGGTTTCCCCAGCCGGCCCAACACCCTACCAGCCATGCCGCCAAACTTGAGATCCGTGGTGTAGGTCACCCTGGTTCCCTCGGGATCCACCTCGAAACTGGTGACGGACTTCGAACCTTTGGCCAGACCATCGATTATCTCCGTCTCCACCCGGTGGGGCAGATGGAGCCGTATTCTCTGCGTGGTCTTCAATCGCCGCTGGCCCGCGTCCCGTTCATCCTCAATGACCAGTTCGTTCTCCTTCCTGCTGATGACCTTGCAGGACGCACCGGGATCACCAGATGAGCCAAGGTGCAGCTCGGGGTTGCCGAAGTACTCGACCACCTTCTCTATGGGGGCCTTGAATGTCTTTCGCAGTTGAACCTTGGCCATGATCTCACCTCAACGGAGACTGTTCGTCAATGAGAAGACCCGCTTCAGTCCAGGATGAACAATCGGATGACGATTATAACATCCGCTGCCCCGTCATCCAACTTCACTGCCCCGCGGCGTCATCGGGGCGGGGAGCTCGCGGGGGTGGTGCCCGCAGAGTCGGATCTGCGTGGACCGGCGGATGATGTCATGGCTAGGGATCTATCGAAAGAGGAGCGCAGCCCGGTCAGTGCCGGTTCAGGTCTCTCAGGAGCTGCCAGAAGGCATAGGCGGCGATGAGTATGCAGAGTCCCAACTCCAGGCCCCTGATCCAGGCGATGGGCTCCACCGCCTTGACAGCCCCCTCCACCCACATCAGGGCAAAGACGCTGGAAAGCCCGACGAAACCGCAACAGAGAAGGAACAGGGGCAGCGCCCGTCCGTTGAGGACACGCCTGATTCTATCCATAGCTGCTATCCCTGAAGGTCATAGCTGCGGCCCGGTCCTGCGGCCTCAGACCGTGTCGGTGTCCCCGAAGGCGGTCAGCAGCCACTCCGGAGGCCAGGCCTCAGACGGGCTGGCCACGGGGGGCCGGGCGGGGGCCGCCTCCAGCTTGCCGATGAGCCACTTCAGCAGCCAGCCGTGTCCCTGGATCCTCATCGAGAAGAGGGGGTTCCCTGTGTCATACCGGCCGTGCATGTTCTTGGCGAAGACGTCCACCTGGTACAGATGGAGTCTGTCTCTCACCTCTATGCACAGGGTCTCCCCCATGAAGACACGCACCGTGTCACCGGGGTTGTTGCTGGAGTCATCCTCATACTCCTCGACAGCCAGTGCATCCGCTGCTTCGAGGAGGATGCCGATCTGCTCGTAGAGTTCCTTCTGCATTACACTCCCCCTTCGCTGAGGTCCTTGCCGCAAGAAGCTCTTCCGGCAAAACAAAAACCGACCCGGTGGGGTCGGTTTCACTACTAGCTCAGCACCACCCAAGTGACCACCTACAGGTGGTGCCTCATGGCTCCCCAGTTGCTTATGTCAGGTTCGCCCCAGGTGCTTCACCTGCCTGTGGCGATCCTACCCACTTAGTCGGGGGCAAATGGTCAAAACCCTCAGCGGGGGGCCGCCCGCCTGCCGGGATGAAGAAGGGGCCGGGTGTCGGCGGAACAGCATCCGGCCGGCATGGCCCGAAGACGGCAGTCAGAGCTGCAGTTCGCTTCTCAGCGTGGCATAGAAGCTGTCCCTGGCATGCCTCTCCCGCCAGGGGCAATGCCCGCAGCGCTCCAGGAGCAGGAAGCGGAAGTCCCCGAGCACTCCGGAGAGGGGGATCCTGACCCCCTCGGCCGGGTGGGGATCGTGGTCTCCATGGATGGCCAGGACCGGGCATCTGACCCCCTGTCCCATGGTCAGGAGGGCGCCGCTGCTTCTGAGTCGCACGGCCTCTCTCCAGACTCCCTCGTAGATGCGGTACTGGTACTCGATGACCCCATTGTCCAGGTCTGCCACAGGATTATAGGAATCGGCCCGGGCGATGATGTCGCCCAGTCGGGCGAAGGCACGATCCTTGTCTTTGCCGGCCGGATCCTCCAGTTCCCTGCTCAGCCGATCCACCGTCGCCCGTTCTTCAGACGACAAGCGGGACAGCCGGGTCTCCATGATGCCAGCGGCGTATCTCTCCTCAAAGACGGCGCTGCTGACCAGGATCAGCTTCCCCACCAGCGAGGGATTGCGGGCAGCCACCATGAAACTGAGCACGGCCCCCCAGGAGTAGCCGATCAAGGTCAGGGACGGAAGGCCGTGTTCCGCCAGCACGGTCTCCAGTTCCTCGACCTGGCCCTGGAGCGTGTCCCTGGTCTGCAGCGGCTCCAGAATCCCCCAGGCCTCTGAGAGTTCCCGGGCCACAGGGGCCATTTCCCCGGGGGTGCCGGGGCCGCCGTGGACAAGCGCCACCGCGCGGGGTGGTTGGCCGTATTTCCTGAGGTTGTTCACAGCGGCATCCCCGAATGTGCTCGTCCAGCAGGGATTATACCGGAAGATCCGGCTGACAGGCCTCCTTTCGTGAAACCGCCACGAACATGGTGCTATAATACCGCGGCAACATCATGAACCGTCGAATCCTCGCGATCACGGCATCGGGAGGGAGGCCCATCCCCACCGGATCGGGTTGAACCATGGCATTGCTGCAGGCTGTCACCGCCTTCGCCATCCTCCTGGGCTTCGTCGCCGGACTGGTGGCGGCCATGATGTATTCGACCAACATCGCCATAGCCGTCCCCATCATCGCGCTGGGACTGGCCTTCGCACTCCAGAAGTACGTGGCCAGCTTCTTCGCCTACTTCCACATCCTGCTCTCCAGGATCTACCGTCCCGGGGACAGAATCAGGGTGGGCAACATCAAGGGCGATGTCCGCTGGGTGGGGCTGATCCACACCACCCTGGAGGAGGTGGGCGAGGACGAGAAGCTGGGGGGAGAACTTACGGGCAGGATCATGCATCTGCCCAACCTGGTGATCCTGGACCATCCGGTGCTCAACTACTCCAAGGACTACTCGGTCAAGCGCCAGACGATTGCCTCGGACTACATGTTCGATGAAGTGCGCATCCCGGTGACAGTCGACAGCGACGTCGAGAAGGCCACCGCACTTCTGGATGACATCCTCCGGGCGGAGGACGATGCCTATCTGGCCGAGGCCCGGACCATGTTCCAGGACGGCTATCCCGAGTTCCTGGATGAAGCAGCCAGCGGGCCACGGGTACTGATTCACGTGGAGCCGAACTGCGTCTGGATCAAGGGCAAGTTCGTGTCGCCGGTCCGCCAGCGGAATCAGCTGAAGAGCAGGATCCTCACCCGATTCCTGGAACAGGCCGCAGCCACTTCCGACATCAAGCTGGCCTAGAAGGCGGCGGTGCCTCCCCCCAGCCACCACTTGAGACCAGCCGGGCTCCCAGGCCCGAGCCCAAGGCCGCAGCCCCCATCATCATCTGCACCCCTGACGGAGACAATCTTGTGATCTCCCCACCGTCCTCTGAGAGGCGCCGGTGGTGGGGCCGGTCTAGGCTATAACACCGCACCAGATGCGGCGGGCTGGCCGATTTCTTGAGCCCGGCGTCACACTCGTTCGCAACAGAAGGTCACACACTGGACTGGACAGACCATGAGAGGCATTGTAGAATGCGCCACCTAGAACCTCAGAGAGGCCGAGAAGGGGAGGAAGGAATACTGGAGCGCAGCAACGGCGATACGAGGTGGTGCAAGAAGATTGGGTGTATCGTAAACAACGGCAGTTCGGTGGACGTGCCCGTGTGGATCAGTTCCGACGGACTGCTGGTCCTGCCAGTGGGAGGAAACGGGGGAGCAAAGGCAGAGCCCGGTTCGCGAATCCGGATGTCGCGGAGCATCTGGCCGGTGTGCAATTGCGGTGACCTGGGCACGGTCATAGGAGCCGGGGAGACCGGAGAGGACACGCCGGAGAGTTGGCTGGTGACCATGGACAGCGGTCACAAGCTGTACGTCTTCGAAGGCGAGTTCGCGGTGATGGGCTAGCGCTGCCCCGGGCGCGGCAGATCTACCGTCTGTCCCTCCGATTCTTCCGCCGCCAGAAGATGACAGCTCCATAGCACGCCCCAATAGCGAGGCAGATCGCAGCTATGATCTGCTCGCCCCGGTAGACCGATAGGCCGCCAACGGTCAGGGCAATCAGCAGCACCACCGCATCCGGAATGCGCAGTCTCATGGTGAAAGGGCCCCGCAGCAGCTGGAGGTATTCCTTAGCGCAACAGGTAACTCTCCAGCAGCACAAACCAAAGTTGACAGGCGCAGGCCGGAAGTCCCACAATCAGGACGGCGAAAAGGCTGGAAGTCATCCTTTGAAAGGGGGGTGGACCTGATCTTGCCCAGCAAGTCAGGTTGGTGACTAACCAGCCTCTTTTCTTTGTCTGCCGCCAGCATACCCACGGCTGAGCCGATCATCAGTGAAGGCTGCGGGGAGGTGTCCCCAGGGCTGGTGTCTGGCTGGGTCCCCTACTTGACGATCTCGCTGATCTGGACCTGGAGCGCAATGTCGGTGTAGTTCAGAGAATCCGTGATGAACTCGGCGGCGTGCACGGCAAAGGCATTCTGGAAATCGTCCACTGAATTGAAGTACAGGTGCGCCACCGCAATGAATGGGGCGTTGGCGTCAGCGGCTCTGTCCACCTCGACCTTCACCAACCCGCCCGGGCGAAGGAGTCTCTCTGCCAGAGGGATGTGCTTGTTGACGTAGTAGTCGAAATCGAACTTCTTGCCCGGCTGGTTGGGATACAGGACTGAGATTCTGAACATGGCTGTTCCTCCGTTGGCATCTGCCATCATAGGCAGGCAATTCGACCAGGGCACCGCCCGGCCAGCAGCATTCTAGTGGAGCGGCGGATCCGGGGCAAGCCAGGTCAAGGCCGCTAGAAGCAGTCGGGGCCCTCAGGCTGTTTGCACAAGCAGAGTCAATGGTGTAGAAAGTGTAGCGTCGACGATTGGAGGACGGGATGACTACCGAGACCGAGGTCTATCGAGATCTGCAGAGGCATCTGGACAGGCTGCCCATCGGCTTCCCAGCCACAGAGTCCGGGGTGGACATCCGCGTACTGAGGCACCTCTTCACCCCTGAAGAAGCCTGGCTGGCTACCCAGTTGTCCATGCTGCCGGAGTCCCTGACCCGGGTCCACCGGAGGGTGAGGAAGACGGGGACGTCCATCGAGGAACTGGAGCGGTCGCTGGACCAGATGGTGCAGAAGGGCCTGGTGATGTCCCGGACCAGGGATGGCCACAAGTACTACGCCAATGAGATGCTGGCCATAGGCATGTACGAACACCAGGTGGACAGGATGCCCCAGGGTTTCGTCGAAGACATGCTGCAGTACCTCGACGAGGCTTTCGGCGTCGAGCTGTACCGGACCAGGATCCCCCAACTGCGGACAGTCCCGGTGGAACGGGGGATCCCCCAGGAGCACAGAGTCGCCACGTACGACAGCATCAGAGAGATCGTGGGCGCGGTTGAGGGGCAGATGGTGGTGGCCAACTGCATCTGCAGACAGGCCAAGGACAGGGTGGGGGAGAGCTGCCACCAGACCGACCTGCGCGAGACCTGTCTGATATTCGGCCGAGCGGCTGAGCACTACCTGGACATGGGTCTGGCGCGGTCAATCACCAAGGAGGAGGCGCTCACCATCCTCAACCAAGCCCAGGAGGCGGGCCTGGTCCTCCAACCCATCAACTCGCAGCGGCCGGAGGCCGTGTGCTGCTGCTGCGGGGACTGCTGCGGGCTGCTGATGTCGGCAAAGAAGCATCCCAAACCGTCAGAGCTCTATGCCAGCAGCTACTATGCGGAAGTCGATGCCGGGCGGTGCAACGCCTGTGCATCCTGTGTTGACCGATGCCAGTTGCAGGCGGCGACGCTGATCAATGACGTGTGCGTGGTGGACCGCGACCGCTGTATCGGCTGCGGCGTCTGCGCGGCAGGCTGCAACCTGAAGGCCATACACCTGCGCAAGAAGGAGACAGCTACTGTGCCTCCGGTCAGTACCGGCTTCCTCTACAAGAAGATCCTGACCACGAAGATCGGGAGGTGGCGGATGGTCAAACTCGGTGTCAAGCGCCTGGCCAGGATGCAGGTGTAGGAGGAGCCCCGAAGGACGATGAAGGGCTATCGAACCCCATCCTGGTTCCGCACCAGGCAGCGACTGAAGGTGGAGCGGCAGAAGCCGGGGGCGGGGAAACGCAGACCGCCGGATGAGAGGAGGAAGAGGTAGTCATGTTCTGTCCCAGATGTGGCAAGGAAGCAGCGGGCAATCCGCTATTCTGCTCCGGCTGCGGAGCGAGGCTGGTGGAGGAAGCGAACGTCTCCCCGAAATCGAGGCTGGCCGCGTCGCTGTTCGCTTGGCCGGGGTTTCTGGGTCAGTTCGGGGCACACCGTTTCTACACCGGAAGGTTCGGAACGGCGGCAGTGATGCTCACCCTGGGCATCCTGGGCTGGGCCACTGTATGGATCTTCGGCCTGGGCCTGGTCTTCCTCATACCGGTATGGATATGGTCCCTGATCGACTTCATCTTCGCCGTGTCCGGCGCCATGGTTGACGACCAGTCCAAGCTGCTCAAGTACTGGTAGCACGAGTGCGACCGCGGCAATCTCACTCCCCGTGCACCAGCTTTATGGAGACACACCGGGGTAGGATGACAGCCGCGAGTACCACGCCGCCAACCCCGATCAGGATCCAGACCCAGAGGGCAATGCCACGCCCTTCAGCACGGGCGGGGGATGCCATCACCGCCCAAGTGCTGAGGTGAGTGGTGGTGGCGGTCAGGGTCGTCGCCTTCTTGTCCACAACCGTGTCAAGGAACTTCCATTCACCGGCCACTTCATTCCAATAGGCCAGCACCAAACTCCCGGGGTGCCCGCCCGCTGCCTCCAGGTCGGCCGGGGAGTACTTCACAGTGATAGTGCCGGGTTCGGCCAGATCGGCGACGACGATGCCCCTGCCATCCAGAGCCAATACTGTGAAGCAGGTGTCCCCAGCGGTGAACCCCTGGGGGGCGCCGGGGAGGCCGGCAAGGGTCGTCGTCTCCAGGCTGACCATGGCCACGTCCGGGAAAGCATCGCGGGGAAACTCGGCCATGACCTGGCCGTCGGCTGTCTCCACGGTGGCACCGCCGGAGGACAGGACGGCCAGGCAGTTCCATCTCACCTCGGTATCGGCGTCCCGGGTGGCGTCCATGACCGTCAGGCTGACGGTATAGGTCCCTGACTGCCCATAGGAGTGCCTCGGTTGCCACTCGGTGCTGTCAACAAACCCGTCGTTCTCGAAGTCCCAGGCACAGGTCACCGGCGGGACGCCGCCCGACGACGTATTGGTGAACAGGACCACGATGGAGTCGCCGGAGGTCCCGGCGGAGCCCACCGAGAAGCCGGCCTGCAGCCGGCTGGCAGCGGTGAAGGGAGTCTCCGGCGCTACACCGTACCAGTTGTCGTGGACGCTCATATTCTGGTATGGCTTCAGGTCAAGGTTCTCCAGCCGCTGCTTGAAGCACTTGGCTGACTGGGACTCCGGCCACAGCGTCCAGTTGCTATACACCTCGCAGGCAACGTAGGGCACGCCCCGGACGGCCACGCTGGGCTGGTCAGCAGAGCGGAAGGTATTGTGGTGGATCAGCAGGGTGCCGCCGGCCGGCACCGCGGAGTCCGGCCCGTCATCGAATCCCCAGGATGGATCGTCATTGCCACCGTGCTGATCGTACAGGGCATTGCTGCAGTTCGGTCCGAAGTCGTTGAATCGAGTCTCGACGTAGTTGACCGGGAAGCCCCTGCCCCCGGCGATGAAGTGTCGGCCGTAGTCAAAGGAGTTGGCCTCGATCAGCCCGCTGCTGCCCGCGGTGTCCACTCCATAGCCGTATCCCTCGCGTCGATTGTGGTGGAAGGAGCTGTGGTGGATGTAGAATCGCCCCCGGTTGTTGATGCCATCCACGCCATCGTTGTAGACAGCCACCCCGGCGAAGGTCCAGTTGAAGATCTCGCAGTTCTCCACCACTAGTCCTTTGGCGCCGTAGGAGTATATCCCCGTTATGGTGGGATCAGCCCCCTTGGAGCCCTGGCTGCCGTCCGGCCCCTCCAGCCGAAGGCCGCTGAAGGTGACATAGTCGCCCACCTCGAAGAGGCGCCTGAACTCCGCCGTCATGGACCCGGTGAAGATGCGCCCTCCAGAGGAGCCGCCCGAGCCGCGGTCAGAGGCGATGGTGACGCCGGCAGGCACTCGGAGGTCGTACGATCCGGTGAGGTCGATGCTGGCCGCGGATGGGACAAAGATGACCTCACCGGACGCGGCCATGGCCAATGCTGCCATCAGTTGACTGCCGGTGGCACAGATGTAGTCACCGCCGGTGATGATCTGGCTGTAGCCCGGACCGCCGCCAACGGGATCGCCGTCGGGACTGGCCTCCCAGCCGGGTACGGGGGACCCGCCCGGAGGGGCGGTGGAGGCCCGGGCAGGCAGGGCTTGGCCAGAGAGCAGCGCAGCCAGCAGGAACGCGCCGGCCATCGCGGCCGCACAGAAAGCCAGGGGGATGCCTCTCATGACAGATCCGGATTCTTTCGTGGTTTCGCTGCCTACCTGATGAAGAGTATATCGGCCCGATAGGCCTGGCACAAACGGGGGACAGAGCAGCAGAGGCAGGCAAGAACGGTCATCCCTTGCATGGGCACGGAAGGCGGCGGACGCGGAGCGGGGCTCTAGAGGGGAGCCCATTGCCTGGCGTCGGGGTCCCATCTCACGCCAAGCCGGGAGACATTGCGGCCTCTGGTGATGACCCCGTTGAGATCTACATCGTACGTGGCCTTGAAGCTGGCGACGTGCAGGTAGTCCCCGGCGTCGTAGGTCTGAGCACCGACGGTGCAGGTGACCTGATCCGGCCCGCCATCCCAGGCCCTGACGGCTGAGTCAAGCTGCGCTCTGCCGGCTTCGTAGAGGCAGCTGGTGATGGCGGTCTGGGCCTGGTGCACCTCCGTCCGCGCGGCCTCGAGTTCCGCCGTGTCGATGTAGTGCGCCGTGCCCCCGGACGAGCATCCCCCAAGTGACGCGGCGAGGCCAATGACCATGAAAAAGGCTGCCGCGATTCCTTTCATCTGCCTCTTCGCCTGGTCCGGCTCTCACCACAGCGGGCTGAACCGGGAGTTCACCCCAAGCATTTTACCACCCGGAATGGACCGGAGACGAAGGAACGGCGGGGTTCTGAAGCACGGAGCAGGCATATCTACCTACTGCTACGGGGCACTCCCCGGGTAGATTCTACCTTGGACATGATCTGTCATTGGCGACTTTTCGGCAGGCTGCGACAGGTATGGCGGCGGAAGTCGAATGGCCCCGCCCCGTGCTACTCTTGTGGCGGAAAAGAAGAAGGCCCACCGCCTGGAGAAGGAGGAACCAAAATGGAATGGGAGATCGTAACGGCAATGGCACTGGCAGCCCCAATCATCCTTCTACCGGTGGCCTTGGTGGGGTATCTGACAGTCGGTGGCATCCATGGTGCCGTCAGAGAGGCTCGCAAGGCCGGTAGGAGGGCCCGAGCCACCGCCTAGGGAAGTCGAAGAAGAGAGTCAGAGAGGCGAAGTGAAGGAGGCAATGAAATGGAATGGCAGTTCATCGTAGCGATGGTGGTGATAATCCCGGTGATACTCCTGCCGGTGGCGTTCGTGTGGTACCTGAACCTGGGTGGGCTCATGGCCACGGTCCGCGAGGCCCGTGCCAAGAGGGCAGCGGAGAAGCGGCCGGCCACCGAGAGGGTCAGAGCCGGGTAGCCGGGCGACAGAGAGACCACAGCGTTCCGCAAAGCCTGGGGCTCCTCAAGGAGCCCCTCTCCCTTTCCTGGGAGGACGGTGCAGGCGCTATAGCACCCCCGTGAGCGCCAGGACGGCCAGCGTGGCAGCGATGATCCCCAGAACGGCGCCGGCCGCACTGCATCCGGAACACATCAGCCGCCGCTCCACATGAGGGTTGACCTCCCCCTGGGAACGCCGGGGAACCCATGGGCGACAATCACGTCGCTATTCCTTCTTCGGCTTGGCCTTGGGTATGCCGGCAGTCCAGCCTCCGTCAACGACCGCGGAGGTGCCGGTGACGAAGGAGGAGTCGTCGGAAGCGAGATAGAGGGCCACCTTGGCCACCTCCTCGGGTTGCCCGAAGCGCCTCATAGCCTGCGACTGCTTGAAGGGGGGCGGATTGTCCGCGTCGTAGCCGGCAGCCATGGGGGTAGTGATGCCCCCAGGGCAGATGCAGTTGATCCTGATGTTCTTGTCGGCATACTCCAGAGCCATTGTCTTGGTCAGTTGAATCACCGCCGCCTTGGAGGCGCAGTAGGCGGGCAGTCCGGGGAGGCCGATCATGCCGGCGGTGGAGGCGGTATTGATGATGACGCCGCCCCCCTGGCGGAGCATCACGGGAATGACGCACTTGGAGCCCAGGAAGACGCCCTTCAGGTTGATGGCGATGATCCTGTCCCAGACCTCCTCGGGCGTGTCGGCGGTCATGATGTACTTGCCCATGATGCCGGCGTTGTTGTACAGGATATCGAGCTGTCCATAGGTGTCCAGGGTTGCCGCGACCATCTTCTGGACGTCGGCCCAGCGGGAGACGTCGGACTCAACGAAGACAGCCTGGCCCCCGGCCTTCTTGACCATGTCCACCGTCTCATGCCCTCCCTGGGGAACAACGTCGCTGACTACGATCCTGGCACCCTCTCTGGAAAACAACACTGCGGTGGCGCGGCCGATACCCGACCCAGCCCCTGTGATCAGGGCCACCTTCCCGGATAGCTTACCCATATTGGCAGATTCTCCTTTCACCAGCTTCGGGGTCACCGGAACCGAGTGACTCCCCGTTGCCGGCAATTATAGCCAGAGCAGCGGCGTATTGCACGGCCAGGGGCCGCCGGCGCGGCATGCGCAGTGTGGATCACCGGGACTCGGGGGCTACTCCGCCAGCCACATCCCCTCGTCATCGAATACCTTCTCGTGGCGGACGCAGGCACTTGTGGCGTCGTTCTCGGTGTCACGGTACTTGTCCTGCTCGGCCAGGATCTCCTGGTAGTACTCATGCTGCACGAGCTGGTCCATGATCTCGTTGGTCCCGGTCCAGATCTGAGTCAGACGGGCATCACGCAGGAAGCGCTCCACGGGGTACACATCCGTGTAGCCTATCCCGCCCAGGACCTGCATGGCGATGTTGGCCACCTCCCACAGGCTGTCGGTGGCGAAGCGTTTGGTCTCGCTGACGATGCGGCGGAGTCGGGGGTCATCCCTGTCCGCAGCCAGGGCGGCCTGATAGACCATGGCAGCACTGGCATCCATGAGAGTTACTCCCCTGGCCAGCATGGCATTCACGGCCTGAAACCGGCGGATCGGCCGGCCGAAGGCCATGCGGCGGTCGGAGTAGCGGGCGGCGATCTCCAGGGCAGCCCTCATGCCGCCGATGGCCGGACTGGCGCTGCAGAGTCGCTCCGGCACCATCATGCGGTGGAAGACCAGGGCGCCTCCGTGCAGGGGCCCCACCAGGTTCTCCCGGGGCACGACGACATTGCGGAAGGTGATCCGTCCGGTGCCACCACCCCGGGTCCCAAGAAGGTTGTAGAGGTAGCTGACCTCAACGCCCGGAGAGCGGTCGATGATCAGGGTACTTATCCGCTGGTAGGGATGGGCGTTCGGTTCGAAGTTGGTGCGGACATAGACCAGGAAGAAGTCGGCACCCTCGGCGCCGACGACGAAGCGCTTCTGACCGCTGACCACAAAGTGATCGCCCCTGTCCTCCGCCCTGCTGGTGGCCCCGAAGAAGTCCGAGCCCCCGCGGGGCTCGGTGAGGGCCTCGGCGCTGACCAGCCTGCCCTCCAGCATGGGCTTGAGGTACCTCTGCTTCTGGTCTTCGGTGCCGAACCGGAGCAGGGCCTCTCCGACGATGTCGGGCATGACGAAGGCACAGCCGCAGGCATTGCCCAGGCAGCCGATCTCGGCGTGGGCAGCAACGGCGGTCACCCAGTTCAGTCCTCTGCCGCCATACTCCCTGGGGAACCTCACGCCCAGCAGGCGGCGAGCGGCGTACTTCTGGTAGACTTCCCTGGGGAACTTGACTTCGTCGCGGTCCATGGCCCTGAGGTACTCCGGATCGACCTCATTTCGGGCAAGCTCCCTGGCTTCAGCAGCTACCTTCCGGGCGTCAGCATCGAGGAGAAAATCGAAGAATGACATGCCGGTCCTCCCTTCACCACCCCCATTCTCAGGGTCGGCTCAGTCACATCTGGCGTCGCAGGAATCGCGGAAGCGGCAGGCCCGGCACTTCCGTGGATTGCCGGCGCCCCGGGGCATGGCCTCGCCATCCAGTATCTGCCTGATCCTGGAGACGGCCCTGACCACCGCCTGCCGGTGCCGCCGGGTGAAGGGTTCAGCCCAGATCTCGTAGCCTGTCTCCCTGTTCCGGATGCCGGCCACGATGGGCAGATCCGGCTGCCACTGCTCCTGGAAGGCCAAGCAGTAGCCCCAGGCCTGCATCTTGCTGCCGGGCCAGGCTATGTCCCCCGGCTTGTCATCGACGATCATCAACCGGTCAGGAAAGAAGACCACCTCGTCGATGATGCCGGTCAACTGCTCGCCCCTGACCTGAACTTCCCTGGCGGACAGGACGACCTGCTCCCTCTGTGACTTGACCAGGGCCTCATCGATGCCCAACTCGACTTCCGCGGCAGCCTTGTGGGCTTCATCCATAGCCGCGTGGACCTCCCGGCCCTCGCGCATCTCAGGGGTCTCCCCGGCCTCGATCCCTCTGACGTGTTCCAGGTATATCTGATACTCGCAGTACCCGTAGCTGTGGAGCCAACTGACGGGTATTCGGTCCGAGACTTGGCGACCGGTCTCGCTGCCGGTATTCATGGCCCTGAGGCATTATATCACCGCCGGGCCGGCCACCCAGTCGCCTGAGACGGCGCAGACAGGCGGGAGTGAGGGATATGGAGGAATGGGAGCGACTAAGTGTTCAGATGAGCGCAGCAGCATCTTTGGGCTGAAGCTGACGAAGTGATCCGGGGACGTTGAAGCGCCACCTTCATGTGGTCACTTGGGTGGCGGGGAGTCAATAGTGAAACCGACCCAGGAAGCGGTCGGTTTTTTTGTGCCCAAATCGGTACCATTGCTGCAACCGACATTCTGACGGGTCTGGAGGCCCATCAAGGGGGCGCAAATGGAAACGTCGAATCCAACAGGCGAGACGGCAACCTGTCCCCGGTGCGGTGGAAGAGGCGACGTGGTCTGCATGGAGTGCCAGGGCACGGGGGAAACCCGCAACGTATTCTGGGTGGTCACCGGCAGGTGCATGGTCTGCGCCACGAAGCGGGGGTTTGTGACCTGCCCCAAATGCCTGGGCGCTGGCCAATGCTAGTCTCGAGCGACGGCCTCGGTCCCAGATAGCGCTCGTCGAACACTGGAGCGCAGCTCTGATGCGACAGTTGCGCCTGGAAGAGATTCTGGCTATCATTGGCACTGGCGGCGTAGCCAAGGGGTCAAGGCAAGAGTCCGCAAAACTCTACGCAGTGGTTCGAGTCCACTCGCCGCCTCCACAATAGAAGACATCAGCACCCAGCCCCCAGCGCTCCGACAACCCTATGCCCCGGCCACAACCTTCTGCAGTGGTCTGACCATCTCCGCCATCATCCGCTCGTACGCAGACCAGCAAGCGGCACAGCTGTCCCACGGCGGACTGACAACGACCGTATTGGCAGTGCCACGGGATGTGCGTCGCGGTCACGGGCCAACGAAGGGCCTACTCGTCAATCCAGTAGGATTCTTGCCTTGCCCTGCCAGCTATCCTGGCATACGCCAGCCAGACAAGGACGAGCCCAGCAAGAAGACCGCCGATGGCAAGAAGGAACCACAACCACCAGCGCGAGGGGGCTTTCTCCTCGAATGTGGCGGTCATCGTCTTGGGCTGATCGACGGTGATGGTGACAGAAATGCTCGGTCCAGAGACATCTCCTTCCCAGGAAGCGAAGCGATAGCCCTTGCTGGCTTTCGCGGTCAGCCTCACCTCTGTTCCGGCTGGGTATCCATTGATGGACTGAGGTTCCTGAATGACCGAGCCGCCCTCCGCCGGGCTGGCCCGTATCGTGACGGTAGGGTTGAAGATCGCTGTGATTGACTTGTCCTCATCAACCAGAAGACTCCTGGGGTTCTCTATTCCGTTCAGATCGCCCATCCAGTGACTGAAGACATAGCCTGTCTGTGCGACAGCCTGCAATGAGACAATCTGGTTCACCAGATAGCCGCCGTCCGGTTGCGCGGGCTGAAGCCGTACGGAGCCGCCGCTGCCGGGGCCAGCGCTGGCTGCCACGCCGCACTGGACGCTCGATTTGACGAAACCGGCGGTGATGACCCGGTTGTCGTCCGTGCGGTCCCCCATTTGAAACGTGACGGGATTCAGACTTGGGTTGCTGATGCCTTCAGTCTGGCCGCTCCAGCCGCCGAAGACGTACCCCGCCTCAGGAATGGCGGTCAACGTCACGGATTCACCGGGCGGATACTTGTCCTTCACCGGACTGACTTGCGTGGTGCCTGCTTCGGGCGGGTTGCTGACGACCGTCAGCTTGTCATAGCAGGATGGTCAACCAGCGTCGACTCTGGCCCGCCCCGCGAGAGGCATCACAAGCAGTGCGGCCATCGCCAGCATGGCGACCAGCCAGAGGCGTCCTACCCCTCTGCAAGAACTCATTCCCCCTTGTCCGTTTGGAGGCCAGGCTTCATCGCTGCGCCTGGCCTCTGTGACCCGCCACCACTAGTTGTACCACTTCCTGGATAGTCATTGCCACTTCGTTCTGACATCAGTCAGCCATGGGAAGAAGCTCAGGTTTCGACTTCGTATCCGGGCGAGGGCCGGGCTGGTATAATCTCAGTCAACACCTCGAACACACCGCGAGGAGGCAGCGGAAAGCATGAGAAACGCAGACCGACATTCGAACAGCCGTCCTTTGAACCCCCTGGTGAGACTGCTGCTGATGTGCAGCGTACTCCTCTCCGCTGCCTTGAGCACGTCCTTCCTGTGTGAGAAGCAGAAGGTCGCACCAACGATGAAGACCCAGTACGCCACGAACATCACCGCCACAGCGGCCAGGCTGAACGGCGACCTCATCACCATGGGCACGGCCGCGCAGGTGAAGCTGACATTTCAGTGGGGCACCAGGGGCGCTTCCTACGACCGCGAGGCCACGGTGCCGGCCAGAACTGCTCCAGGGCTGTTCTACTTGGACGTCAGCGGGCTGGAGCCAAACACCACCTACTACTTCCGGGCGGTGGCCGCAGGAGACGGCAAGCACTACGGGGCCGAGAGAAGCTTCAAGACCGCTGCTCTCCCCTGATAGATGAGTGCTTCAGCCACTCGGGAAACAACAGTGAGTCCTGGCAAGGGGACAACATCTCCTTTCCTTGACATCCTCGCCCCTCGGTGATAGGGTGAGGCTGCCAAGCCGGATCTTTCGGCCTGACACGCTGGGGGGGCAGATATCTGACGTCACGAGAGGCGACACAGGTTTCTGGCGGCCGATTTCGATGCGAGGAGGTGCTGCCATGCTGGCATTGCTGCTCCGAATCGAGAGGAGGAGGAGATCCCTGAGGAGAAGACTACTGGATGGCAGATGCTACCACATGCTTGGCATTCTCGTTGCCTTGGGCAGTCTCGCCTTCCTGCCCGCAGCGCCCGCAGGGCTGAGCGCGGGGCTGGGCTTCATCTTCTTGGGTTTCGCCTGTGTCTTGACCATAATCCTGGCACCGCTGGGCGGTTGTCTGCTCTAGACCTGCATCGGACCACACCTCTCCCTTCTCCACATTCAGTGCCGTCCGTCAGCCACGATGGGTGTGGGGACGATTCCCCTGGGACTTCTTGGCGGGAGTGAACGGCAATCGAACCTGACGAACGCGTAGGGAAGGACGGCTGACGCATGGACATGGCAGTCAAGGACAGATTCATCGGCCTGTGGCAGAAGTACTTCAACAGGGCCGAACTCCCCATAGTCTCTTACTATGCCAACGAGGTCGGGCACAGCACGAGGGCCAAGCCAGGATCCCTGCCGAGGTGCCTCATAGGTGCGCTGGACGCCGTCAGGCAGGGGACAGCCCTGGCATTCGACAAGGACTCCATCGGCTGTCCCGGAGGGAAGAGGTACGCCGGCTTCGCACAGGCAGTCATGCCGGACTTCGAGTACTTCCTCTCCTGTGGCATCCCCGGCAAGCTGCACGGCGAACGCTACAAGAAGTCGCCGGGGCTCGTGAAGCAGGCGATGAAGCACGCGCCGACATTCCAGGCACCGGCTCCTCTCATCGTGTTCAAGAGATGGGACCTGATCGAGGCATCAGACAACCCGGAGGTGGTGGTGTTCTTCGCTCAGCCTGATGTTCTGGCGGGGCTGTTCACCCTGGCGAACTTCGACGAATCCGAGCCAGACGGAGTGATCGCGCCGTTCGGCTCCGGGTGTTCGGTGATCACCCAGTATCCCTATTCGGAGGCCAGCACCAAACGTCCCAGGGCAGTCATCGGCATGTTTGACGTGTCGGCCCGGCCTTTCGTGCCCAGGGACGTGCTGACGTTCGCTGCGCCAATGAACAAGTTCAGCAGAATGGTTGAGAACGTGGAGGAGAGCTTCCTCATCACCGGCTCCTGGCGCAAGGTACAGGAGAGGATTTGACCGGCTCCCGAGGAGAGAGTTGACCAGAACGCCAGCCAGATCTGCTGGCGGGAGCGAATGGGAGTCGAACCCACCAAGGACATTGAAAATGCCCTTCAACGGATTTGAAGTCCGCGAAGCTCACCGGAGCCTCCTCGCTCCCCCTGTGCAGGTCTAGCCATCCGCCGGCGCCGTAGCAGGCTTCCTGCGGGCCACCCAGGCCAGCCAGATACTCAACTCATAGAGCAGGATGATCGGTATGGCCACTATGGTCTGGTTTATGGGGTCCGGCGTCGGTGTAATTATAGCAGCCAGGACAAAGGCCAGCACAAACGCCCACTTGCGCTGACGAGCGAGCCACTGGCGGGAGACAACGCCGATCTTGGCCAGGAAGAAGGCAATCACAGGCAGCTCGAAGACCAGTCCCATATAGAAGATGATCTGGACGACGAAGGAGATGTAGTTGCCGATCTTGATGTACGGCTCTATGTCGCTGAGGTAACTATCGCCCAATAGGAAGTCGAGCGCCCGGGGCAGGAAGATGTAGTAGGCGAAAGCTGCGCCACCAAGGAAGAAGAGCAGCACGGCGGGCAGGAGGAGGTAGAGGTAGCCCCGCTCCTTGCGGGTGAGCGCCGGCCGGATGAACATGACAATGTGGTAGATAAAGAAGGGCATGGCCAGGATGATGCCCGCGTACAAGCAGACCTTCATGTAGATGGAGACCTTCTCGGCCACCTCGGTGTAGACGATGGGGACGCCTTCCGGCACACTCGAGAGGAGGAAATCGAAGATGCGCTCCGCAAAGATGAAGGATACAACGATGGTGATGATGAGGAAGACGACGCACCAGGTGAGCCGCTGCCGCAGCTCCTGGAGGTGCCCCAGGAGGGTGAGGCGCTTCTCTTCCTGGCGTTTGTTCCTTCCGATGGTTGTCGCCGCCTTCAAGACGGATGGGACGATGGGCTAGCCTTCTTCATCACCTGGCGGCCTCCCGGGCGATTCCCGTGTCGCTGGCGCGGCAGGGGCGCTGCTCTCACTGGGCTTGTCGCCTGTTGCGGCGGGGCCTACTCGGCCGGTGCGGGGCGCAGGGCTCTTTGTTCCCCGCGCGGCGGACTTGACGGAAGCGCCCGCCTCTCTGACCGCCCCTTCGATTTCCCGGGACACCTCCCGCAGGTCGCCGGTCAATGCGGTGCCCGGCTTCGAAGTCTGGCCGACCTCCTTGCCCACTTCACCACCGGCCTCCTTGACCTCTTCAGCCACCTCCTTCAGCCCCCGGTTGAGCTCCGCCGATGCCTCCCTGAACTTGCGCATGCCCTTGCCGATCATGGCGGCGATCTCGGGCAGCTTCGCGGGACCGACGAAGATGAAGAAGACGATGAGGACCAGGATGAGCTCGAAGGGACCGATACCGAGGAAATCCATACTACCTCGCGGCGGGAGGCAACACCGTGGCCTTCAGCATTCTCCGGGTCGAGTTCGGGACTCCGAGAAGGAGGGGGCAGAGCCACACCCTGACAGGCGCCCGGTGGCGCCGAAGTCATCCGCCCAGCGCCGGCTAGCCGGTGTAGTTCTCCAGCCTGGCCCCACAACCCATGCAGAACTTGGCGCTGCCGGACATCTTCTCGCCACAGTTGGGGCAGAACTTGTCTCTTCCGGCCTTCGCCTCGATCTGAGCGACAGGCCCTTCGCTCCGGGCTTCGGCTATGTGGGGCTGCTCTTCAGCCTTGTCTTTCTCCCTGCGGAACTCACGGATGCTCTTGCCCAGGGCACCACCAAGCTGCCCCAGTTTGCCCACTCCGAAGATCAGGACGATGGCCACCACAATGAGGGCAATCTCCAGCCCGCCAAGCTTCATGTACTACCTCCTGTGCCTTTGCTGACGGCAAGTCGTTTCCGGGGAATGGATTCTTGACGGCCTCCCATCACAGAGGAGGCATCTCCACCAGAACATAATCTCCATGGACATTCTAAGTTCGTTTGACTCGGACTGTCAAACGCTACCCAGCCTTGTACCCGGCCTCGACTGCCTGCCGGTCGATGCCGGCGGTGAGGAACCTTTCCAGGGGCAACAAGACCTCTGCACTTGCCTTGCGCAGATCGACGGCCTTGATATAGCTGCGGCATTCGGAGCAGGTATAGAGACGATAGAGCCCCTGGTCGTTGGTGAAGTAGGAGAGGGATTTCTGGCTCTGGGAATCGCAGTAGGGGCACTGCATCCGCTGGAAGAGCCACTCGGTATCGCAACGGGAACAGAGTAGCCACCGCCCTCCCCTTTCTTTGTCCAGGAAGGCCAAGTCAGGTTTGCCACCGCAGACGGGGCAGGTCTTGCGCCGCCATACTCCCTGGTTGAGCAAACCCGACAGCATCTCGGCATGGGCGATGAGGAAGGGGAAGAGAGCAGCCTGAACGGTGGCGGCCAGCAAGTCATCGCTGATGCCCTTCAGGGCTGCCAGGGATGTCAGCGGCTGGCCCCGGTACCATTGACCGCAGGCCCGTTCAAGAAGCGCTCGGTCAGAGGCGATCTCGTTCAGGGCCGCTGCTGCAGATGGCTCCTGGCCGGTGCTTTCGGCCAGTATTCCAGCAGCACCACGGAAGAGGTCCTGCGCCAGAGGCCAGTCGAGGGGGGGCACAAGGTCATCGAACTTGAGGAGGGGAATGCCCTGACCCAACTGGCTGAAGGCGGCTTCCTTGCTCAATGCGGGCGGAGGCACGGAGATCCTGCCCCGGGCCTCCATCTGCAGACGAAGCAGCCTGTCATAGGCCTGAAAAACAGAGGGGAGCGGGCCTTCCCTCTGTGCCCACTCCCCCAGTTTGTCCAGTATCCTAGTGTGCCTGCTGCTTCCCCTGACCACCTGGTGTTCCCTTGGCGGCTGCCTCGCGGGCGGCAACCTCCTTGTACCACTTGCCATGATGGCTCTGGGCATACTCCGCAGAGACCTTGCCCTTGACCATGGACTTGAGGGACTCGGTCATCCGGGGATGAATGGCGCCGAGGTAGAGGTGCACCAGCAGCATGGCCCCGCCGACGATGAAGCAGAGGTCATGGATGATGACCATCCAGTCAAAGACGCCGGCAGACAGTGTATCCTTGAGGAACCACATGAAGATGCCGGTGAAGATGAATCCCAGCGCGCTGAAGAAGGCCACCACTGCCCAGAGCTTCTGTCCCGTGTTCATGTCGGGCTGCGGCGGCATCTTCTTCTCATCGCCACCGAAGTAGTAGTCCGGCGCCGCTTTGAGCCATGCCAGGTCGTCCTTGCCCCAGGAGAAGATCTCCTTAATGAAGTGAAACGAACGGCCGGGCTTCATGAGGAAGAACAGCAAGGGAGCCAGGATGAAGATCACCGCCGCGATGCGGTGCACGATGCGGGTGGCCCCGCCCTCAGCAACACTGCTGAACGCGGGCACGTAGAGAAACAGACCGGTGATGGCCAGGACCAGAGCTGCGGCGGTTATGGTCCAGTGAAACCAACGCGCCCCGGCACTGTACTTCTCGACCTCATGATGCGTCATGTTACTTACCCTCCTTCGCCTTCACCATTCTGGCGCGGGCGACCATGTAGTTCAGCAGCAGGCCCCCAGCCACTATTCCGACGACACCGTAACCGACGGGTTTGAGGATGTCCTGCCACAGAGTAACTGCCGGCGACACCTCGGGGTTGACCGGTAGCTTGTGATCCTTCAGCGGATGGTTGACCACGTAGAGCACGTGCAGGCCATCCAGTTCCTTGTCGCCATAGAGGAGGGCATCGTCACCGAGCTCCGCCACCCTCGCCTCCGACTTGGCAACCATGTCTTCCCGCTCGCCGAAGTCCAGGGCCCCGGGAGGGCAGGTCTTTACGCAGGCGGGCTCATGTCCGTTGTCGACGCGGTCCTTGCAGAGGATGCACTTGAACATCTTGGCCTTGCCGGTCACCCGGCTGCCGTCCAGACGGGGTACATCGAAGGGGCAGGCCTCGACGCAGTAGCCGCAGCCGGTGCATTTCTCGCGGTCGATGTAGACGATGCCCGAATCAGTCTTGTTGACCGCCTTGGTGGGGCAGACCTGCACACAGCCCGCATCGGTGCAGTGCATGCAGGCGCGGCGGGTGAAGAGCCAGGCCAGACCATTGCCGTTCTCGACCTCGGTGAAGCGCATCTTCAGCCAGGTGCGATAGCTGAGATCGGCCGGGTTCTCATAGCTGCCGGTGTTCTTGGTTTCCTCGGCTTCCAGCTCGTTCCATTGTTTGCAGGCAGCCTGGCAGCCGCGGCAGGCGGTGCACTTGGTGGCGTCGTACATGATCGCTTTAGCCATTTGTCACCTCCAGCAGTAGCTCCTTCATCATCCTCATGCCTAGGCCCTCCTTATGTTGCACAGGAATGCCTTGTATTCAGGGATGGTGGTGTTCGGGTCACCGACCGACGGAGTGAGCACGTTGGCGCTGTCACCCGTGGACAGGCCGGAGTAGCCCCAGTGCCACGGCATGCCAATCTGGTGCACCGTCGTGCCGTTCATCTGGAAGGGCTTGAACCGCTTGGTGACCAGGGCCACGGCAGTGATCTCGCCGCGGGTGTTCCAGACGACGACCTTGTCGCCGTTCTTGATCTCCTTCTCAGCGGCCAGTTCTTCACTCATCTCGATGAACATCTCCGGCATCTGCTCCACCAGCCAGGAGGAGTTGCGGGTCATCTGCCCCGCCTGCCAGTGCTCCACCACCCGGTAGGTGGAGGCCACGATGGGGTACTCGTCCGGCGTGGATTGCTCTTCCGGCCGCCAGATCTTGATCACCGGATCGTTCTTGGTCGCGGAGAGAGGGTTGGCATCCAGTGGGCTCTCCCACGGCTCGTAGTGCTCGGGCAGCGGGCCATCGGCCAGGGAGGCTTCCCTGGTGCCCAGATTCGGGGCGAAGAGGCAGCCGACTCCTTCCGAGCGCATGATAAACGGGGCATGCCCCCCATGAACCATGGCCTTGCCGCCGCCATCAGACACGTCGCCCTTCCAGGCGCCGGCGGCATCTCCAAACCAGGTGATCACCGGATGCTCGGTGTCCCAGGGCTGGCCGTTCAGATCCACTGAGGCGCGGTTGTAGACGATGCGGCGGTTGGCCGGCCAGCACCAGGCATAGTAGTTGTAGAGGCCGATGGGTTTGTAGCCATCCTCGGGTTTGGAGCCGAAGCCAGCGTTGCCCACATCGGCAGTCCAGCGCCGGGCCGTCCTGTTGCCCATGTTGTCCGGCGGGAACATGGCTGCCTTGTTGGCATTCTCGAAGGCATCGAGCGAGGCTTCGTCCACGTAGCAGCCGCAGTAGACCCAGTTGCCGCAGCTGGTGCTGCCATTGTCCGCCAGATTGGCGAACCCGTTGACCAACTGACCCGCCTTCTCGCCCGTGACGTAGTAGCCATTGACCTCTTTCAGCACTTTTCGGGGGTCAACATGCTCGCCCTCTGCAGCATAGTCCCAGGTGAGGCTGAGAATACCGTCCCGGTTGGGGGCTGCAGCGTCATCGTCGTACAGTTTCTTGACCTTGAGCATGAGGTCATTGAGCATCTCCAGGTCGGCCCGGGCATCGCCGGGGCCATCGGCGCACTTGTAGCGCCACTGCACCCAGCGGCCGCTGTTGCTGACCGTGCCCTCCTTCTCATAGGAGCCCAGGGCGGGAAGCTGGAAGACCTCGGTGTCAATGGTGGTGGGGTCAACGCCCGGCCGCTTCCAGAAGACCGAGGTCTCCGTCTCCCACATGTCAACGCAGACCAGCCAGTCCAGGGTCTCCAAGGCCCGCAAGGTCTGATTGGCGTTGGGGCTGCCCACAGCGGGGTTCTGGCCCCAGCACATGAGGCCCTTGACCTTCTCCTTCTTGTCCTCATCACCCTTCTCCATGGCTTCGAAGAGAGCGATGTGGGTGTGATTCTTGCCCGATTTGGGCTTGGGCATGTAGTGGAAGGCAAAGTCGTTGCTGGCAGTGGCAGCGCCACCATACCACGCCTTGAGCAGGCTGGTGATGTACTTGGGGGTGTTCTTCCACCAGTTGAGGCTCAGGGGGTCACCGGTCTTGGGCGTTACCCGGTCGATGTACTTCTGAAGAGTGGCATCAGTGTGCACCGGCACGTTGAGGTATCCGGGGATGATGTGCGACAGCAGGGCCTGGTCGGTCGAGCCCTGAACGTTGGACTCGCCACGCATAGCCTGGATGCCGCCGCCAGAGACACCGACGTTGCCCAGGAGGAGCTGTAGTATGCCATAGGAGCGGATGATCTGGGCGCCGTTGGTGTGATGCGTGGCGCCCATGGCGTAGAGGATGTTCCCCGCCTTGCCGACGGCACCGCTCTTGGCGAAGGTCTGGGCGACCTCGAGGAACTTCTCCACCGGCGCACCGCTGATCTTGTTGACCATCTCGGGCGTGTAGCGGGCGTACTGTCTCTTGAGGATCTGGAAGACGCAGTTGGGATCCTTGAGGGTCTTGTCCTTCTTGGCAACACCCTTTCCTCCCTCAGCCAGGGGATAGAGGACAGGGATGATGTTTCCCTCCGTGCTGCCGGCATCCAGGTAGGTCCACTTGGACTTGCCGTAAGTCCGGTTGGCCTCGTCGTAGCCCGCAAACAGCCCATCGAGGTCGGGCGGCCCTTTGTAGTCCGGATGGACCAGGAAGGCGGCGTTGGTGTACTCGGTGACATAGGTCATGTTGTAGTTGCCGGGGTTGGCCTCCATGTCATCGATGACGTACTTGATCAGTCCGCCGATGAAGGCCACGTCAGTGCCGGACCTGATGGGGCAGTAGAGGTGGGCCTTGGAGGCGCTCCGTGTGAAGCGGGGGTCAACGACGATGAGCTTGGCACCCCGCTCGATGGCATCGGTGATATGGCCGTAGGCGGCAGGGTGGTTCTCCGCCGGGTTGCCGGCGATGACCATGATGTAGTCGGAGTTGGCAACGTCAGTCCAGTGGTTGGTCATAACCCCGCGGCCGAATGTTTGCGCCAAACTGGCGACAGTGGGTGAATGTCAGATACGGGCCTGGTGTTCCAGATACACCAGCCCCAGTCCTCGCATCATTTTGGAAAGGAGGTAGCACTCTTCATTGTCCAGAGCGGCGCCGCCGAGACAGCCGATGGCCTCGGTGCGGCGGGATATGGATTCGCCCTCATTCTCGATCCAGTTGGCATCCCTGGTGGACTTGATCCTCTCGGCGATCATGTCCAGGGCTTCGTCCCATTCAAGGTCCTCCCAGTCCGCGCCACCAGCCCTGCGGTAGCGGGGCTTGTTCAGCCGCCGCTCGTTATCCGCGCTGAGTTGGCGCATGGAAGCACCCTTGGCGCAGGCAGCACCGCGGTTGACGGGGTGGTCAGGGTCGCCTTCGATGTTGACCACCCTGCCGTCCTCGGCAGCTACGAGGAAGCCGCAACCCGATCCGTCGTAGGGACAGATGGTATAGCCCTCGCCGATGGGCTTGTGCAGGTCCAGCGACGCCTCTGCGGCCGCCTTCTGGGCATCCAGGGTCTGGTAGATCAGGAATCCGCCGGCGGTGGCGGCGCCTGACAGCTTGAAGAAGTCCCTCCGGCTTATCTCCACAACCTTGCTCCTCCTTTCAGCAATAACCTCTTTCGAAGCAGGGAATCCAACCCACACTGCATCGGGAATTCAGGACGCACCGGAAGACGAGCGGCAAACGGCGCTGTGAAACGCGAGGGGCATAATGAAAAGAAGTAGCCACCTCGAGAACGAGGTCGAGAGCTACTTCCTGGCGGCCCCCCTTCGGCTTCCCCTGTTTGAGTGCCCGTGGTCCCGTGACAACTTAGTCCGCGCTTCTCCCTAGCTTCGGGTGTATTTTACCCCAGCGAAAATGCTTTCGCAACTTCAAGTTGGATTTGAAGGGCCACGCAAGCAGATGCTAGAATACTGCTGCCGAAGGAAGGTAGTCCCTTGCAGGAACGAGTAAGGCAACTGTTGGCCAGTCAGAAGGTTGACACAGGAGCCGTTATCCCCCTGCTGCAGAAGGTCCAAGAGACATTCGGCTATCTCCCCCAAGAGGCCATCGGTCAAGTGGCCCGACTGCTGAAGATGTCCGAGAGCGAGATCTTCGGCGTGGCCACCTTCTACGCCCAGTTCCGCTTCACCCGCCCCGGGGATCACACCATCAAGGTCTGCCTGGGCACGGCCTGTCACGTGAGAGGCGGGTCCCAGATCATGGAGACCATCGAGAGGGAACTTGACGTGAAGGCCGGCGGGACCACCAAGGACTTCAAATTCGGGCTGGAGAGGGTGGCCTGTTTCGGTTCCTGTGCCTTGGCACCGGTGCTGGTAGTCGATGACAAGGTGTACGGGCGCCTGAGCAGCGGCAAGACGAAGGAGATCATCGCCCAGCACCAATAGGGTCAGAGCGCCTTTCTCCTGTAGAGAAGCCCCCATGCAGACCAAGGCTTTTGATGACATAAGGGCCCACGCAGAGAAGGAATGGGAGGCTCTGGAGCACAGCCAGAAGCCCCGCATTCTTGTGGGCACTGCCACCTGCGGCCTGGCCGCAGGTGCGGAAGCAGTGCTGAAAGCCATTGAGGCAGAGCTGGCCCAGAGGGGCATTGAGGCCATCCTGATGCAGGTCGGCTGCATCGGCCTGTGCTACTCCGAACCCATGGTGGACATCGTCGGGCCAGGACAGGCCCGGGTCTGCTACGGAGGGGTGACTCCGGAGATGGTCACACGTCTGATCGAAGAGCATGTGGTGAACGGTCGGCCCTGCTCTGACCTGGCTCTGGGCACTGTGGGGAAGGGTTCAGCGGACGGTATCCGTCCCCTGTTTGAGTCGCCCGTGTTGAAACCGCAGGTGCGGATAGTGCTGCGCCGCTGCGGGCTGATAGACCCGGAGAACATCCGGCACTACATCGCCACCGGCGGGTACCGGGGCCTGGCCAAGGCGCTGAAGATGTCCGCTGATGAGGTGATCGCGGAGGTGAAGAGATCGGGGCTGCGGGGCAGGGGTGGGGCGGGGTTCCCCACCGGGCAGAAGTGGGAATTCTGCCGGAAATCGGCAGGCAAGCAGAAGTACATCATCTGCAACGCCGACGAAGGCGACCCGGGCGCCTTCATGAACCGCTCCCTGCTGGAGGGCGATCCCCATTCGGTGCTGGAGGGTATGCTGATCGGGGCATGTGCCATCGGGGCAAGCGAGGGATACATCTACTGCCGCGCCGAGTATCCCCTGGCTTTGAAGCGGCTGAGGATCGCCATGGCTCAGATGGAGGAGTACGGCCTGCTGGGCAACGACGTTCTGGGCTCCGGCTTTGGCTTCCATCTGAAGATCAAGGAGGGGGCAGGGGCCTTTGTGTGCGGCGAGGAGACGGCGTTGATGGCCTCCATCGAGGGCAAGCGGGGTATGCCCCGGAGCAGGCCTCCCTTCCCGGCCGTCTCAGGACTGTGGGGCAAGCCGACCAACATCAATAATGTAGAAACCTGGGCCAACACGGCGGCGATCATGGAGAACGGCGCCGATTGGTACGCCAGCTACGGCTCCAAGGGAAACAGCGGGACGAAGACCTTCTCACTGGTAGGCAAGGTGGAGAGGACCGGACTGATCGAGGTACCGCTGGGGATCACCCTGGCCCAGATCATCAATGACATCGGCGGGGGTATGCTGGGTGGGAAGGCCTTTAAGGCAGTGCAGACCGGAGGGCCTTCGGGGGGATGTCTGGGGTCGGACTTCCTCAATTCGCCCGTTGACTACGAGACGCTGGCCAAGGCCGGGTCCATCGTGGGCTCGGGCGGGATGATCGTGCTGGACGAGGACACCTGCGTGGTAGACCTGGCCCGGTACTTCCTGACCTTCGTCCAGAATGAGTCCTGCGGGAAGTGCGTGCCCTGCAGGGTGGGGACGAGGCAGATGTTGGGCATTCTGGAGCGGATAACCCGGGGAGAGGGTAGAGCTGAGGACATCGACCAGCTCCAGACGCTGGCCGAGACAGTGAGGGATGGTTCGCTCTGCGCCCTGGGGGGAACAGCGCCCAATCCGGTGCTGACCACGCTGCGCTACTTCCGGTCGGAGTACGAGGCGCATATCCTGGAGAAGAGATGCCCCGCGAGGGGCTGCCAGAAGCTGGTGTCGTGCTACATCCTGCCGGACAAGTGCGAGGGCTGCGGGATCTGCCTCAAGGCCTGTCCCGTGGAAGCGATTGCCGGCGGCAAGAGGATGGTGCACGTCATCGACCAGGTCAAGTGCACCAGATGCGGAGCCTGCATCGATATCTGCCCACCCAGGTTCTCCGCCATCAAGAAGGTGTCCGGCGAAGAGATCGAGGTGCCCCCGGAGCCCATCCCGGTGACGCCGAAGAAGAAGGCGGCGAAGACGGAGCCGGCGGAGTAACTCCCCGTTTGCTGATTCCGAATGTCTTTTGAGGAACTGTCTGGAAGATGAGCAACGTCAACCTGACCATCAATGGCGGCAAGGTCAGTGTCAGCGGCAACGCCACAGTGTTGGAGGCAGCGCAGGCGGCGGGGATCTACATCCCCACCTTGTGTCATCATCAGGGGCTGGCCCCCCATGGCGGTTGCCGCCTTTGTCTGGTGGAGGTGGAGGGGATGCGGCGGCTGACCACCGCCTGCACCACGCCGGTGGCCGAGGGCATGGCGGTGAAGACGGATACGCCCCAGATCCAGCAGCTGAGGCGGAACATCCTGGAGCTGGTGCTGAGCGAGCATCCCCACGCCTGCTTCACCTGCGACCGCAAGGAACGGTGCGGACCCCTGGACATCTGCCTGCGCAACGTCGGTGTGAGTGAGCGCTGCGTCACCTGTCCCAAGAACAGGCGCTGCGAGCTGCAGGAGGTGGTCAACTACATCGGCATGCCGGAGATGACCGTCCCCTACACCTTCCGGGGATTGTCCGTGGAGAAGGACGGCGTCTTCTTCGACCGTGACTACAATCTCTGCATTCTGTGCGGCCGCTGCGTCCGGGTGTGCCAGGAGGTGCGGGGCGCCGGGGCGGTGGCCTTCACCTACCGGGGCAGTCAGGCGTTGATCGGTACCGCCTTCGGCCAGCCTCTCTATGACGTGGGCTGCCAGTTCTGCGGTGCCTGTGTTGATGCCTGTCCCACCGGGGCCCTGGTGGAACGCTCCGCCAAGTGGATGGGCACCCCAGACAGACAGGTGACCACCACCTGCCCCTACTGCGGCGTTGGCTGCCAGCTCGATGTCCAGGTGAAGCACGAGCATATCATCAATGTCATCCCCAATAAGGATAGTCCCGTCAATAAGGGCCAGGCCTGCGTCAAGGGCAAGTTCGGCCTGGACTTCGTCCATGACGGCGACAGGCTGACCTCTCCTTTGATCAAGAAGAACGGCTCCTTCGTGGAAGCTTCCTGGGATGAGGCCCTGGACCTGGTGGTCCGCTCCTTCTCCAAGTACAAGGGAGGTCAGTTCGCCGCCATCGCCTCTGCCAAGTGCACCAACGAGGATAATTACGTCCTGCAGAAGTTCGTCCGGGCAGTGATGGAGACCAACAACATCGATCACTGCGCCCGGCTCTGACATGCCCCCACCGTGGCCGGTCTGGCCACCAGCTTCGGCAGCGGAGCCATGACTAATTCCATCTCCGAGATCGGCGAGGCCTCCTGCATCCTGGCCATCGGCACCAATACCACCATCGCCCACCCCGTCATCGGTGTCGAGGTGAAGAGGGCCCTGCGGGGCGGCGGGAAACTCATCGTGGCCAATCCCCGCGAGATCAGCCTCTGCCGCATGGCCGATATCTGGCTGCAACACCGCCCGGGGAGCGATGTGGCCCTCTTGATGGGCCTGATGTGGATCATCGTCGATGAGGGACTGCTGGACCTGGCCTTCGTCCAGGAGCGCTGCGAGAACTTCGAGGTCTTCCTGGATTCTCTGAAGGATTTCCATCCCAAGTTCGTAGAACAGGTCACCGGCGTCCCGGCAGAGCAGCTGGCCCAGGCCGCCAGGATGTTCGCCACCAGTAAGCCGGCCACCATCCTCTATACCATGGGCATCACCCAGCATACCCACGGCACGGATAATGTCCTGGCCATCGCTAATCTGGCCATGCTCACCGGCAATATCGGCAAGCCTTCTACAGGGGTCAACCCCCTAAGAGGCCAGAACAATGTCCAGGGCGCCTGCGATATGGGCTCCCTGCCCACCGTCTATTCGGGCTATCAGTCCGTGGCCGATGCCAAGGCGCAGCAGAAGTTCCAGGAGGCCTGGGGGGCCAAGCTTAGTCCCACACCGGGCCGGACTCTGACCGAGATCATCGAGGCACCTAATCTGGAGCCAATCAAGGCCATCTATCTGGTGGGCGAGAATCCGGTGCTCAGCGATCCCGATGCCACCCATGTCCGCAAGGCGCTGGAGAGGCTGGAGTTCCTGGTGGTCCAGGATATCTTCCTCACCGAGACCGCCCAGCTGGCCGACGTGGTCCTGCCCGCAGCTTCCTTCGCCGAGAAGGACGGGACCTTCACCAATACCGAGCGCAGGGTGCAGCGGGTGAGGAAGGTCATCGACTCCCCGGGAGAGTCCCGGCCCGACTGGTGGATCACCTGCCAGATCGCCCGGAGGATGGGTGCCAAGGGCTTCGATTATCAGAACCCAGAGGAGATTATGTCCGAGATCGCCCGGCTGACACCCAGCTACGGCGGCATCTCCTACCAGCGTATCGAGCAGGTAGGCCTGCAGTGGCCCTGCCCTACCGCAGAGCATCCGGGCACCATCTTCCTGCATAAGGATACCTTCTCCAGGGGCAAGGGGAAGTTCGCCCCACTGCAGTACCGGCCTTCAGCCGAGCAGCCCGATGCCGACTATCCCCTCATTCTGACCACGGAGAGAAGCCTCTACCACTACCACACCAGCACCATGACCAGGAAGGTGAAGGGGCTGAGAAAGCTCCGCAGCCAGGAGCTGCTGGAGATCAATCCCTCAGATGCCCAGAAGCTGGGCATCACCGACGGCCAGATGGTCAAGGTCTCCTCCCGCCGCGGTCAGCTGACCGCCACCGCCAGGGTGACCCCAGTCTCACCACCAGGGGTGGTCTCCATGACCTTCCATTTCGCCGAAACACCGACCAATGTGCTCACCAATCCCGCCCTCGACCCGGTGGCCAAAATACCCGAACTTAAGGTCGCCGCAGTCAGAGTGGAACCGGCGAAGGGCGGGTAGACCGGACCAGCCTCCCTGAGAAGCGGGCCCCCGCCGGACGGACGGGGGCCTCGTCGTCTCCGGCGGCACGCCCCGGCGGCTCCCGTCCATGGCGCCGTTGCCCCGGGCCAAAGGCGCTGTAGTACAATATGGCAAAAAGCGAGGCCAGCTTGACCCCCGTCCGCCGGCAGTACCTGCGCATCAAGCAGAGATACCCCGAAGCCATCGTCCTCTTCCGCCTGGGCGACTTCTACGAGACCTTCGATGAGGACGCCCGGCTGGTCTCCAGATTGCTGGAGATCACCCTCACCTCACGGGAGATGGGCAAGGGACAGCGATTCCCCATGGCGGGCATTCCCCACCATGCCCTGAACAACTACCTGGCCCGGCTGATCAACAGGGGCCATAAGGTGGCCATCTGTGAGCAGCTCAGTCCTCCGGGCAAGGGACTGGTGGAGAGGGATGTGGTCCGCGTGGTGACGCCGGGCACGGTGGTCGAGCCCAGCCTGCTCCAGGGCAATGCCAACAACTACCTGGCCAGCGTGATCAGCGATGGCGAGATGGCCGGACTGGCCTACGTCGATATCACCACGGCGGAATTCGTCACCGCTCAGATCTCCCTGGAGCGCCTGCCCCCGGAACTGGAGAGGCTGCAGCCGGCGGAGACACTCATCCCCAAAGAAGGTGAGCCAGCCGCGCCCGGGCTGCCGGGCATCCAGACCCCGGTGGATGAGTACTGGTTCGAGCTGGACACGGCCCGCCAGAGCCTGCTGGAGCACTTCGGGGTGGCCACTCTGGAGGGCTACGGCTGTGCCGATCTGCCTCTGGCCATCAGGGCCGCGGGGGCCATCATCCGCTACCTTCAGGAGAACCAGAAGGGAGCTCTGCCACTGCTGACACAGCTCAGGACCTACTCCACTGAGGCGTACATGCTGCTGGACGCCCAGACGCGCCGCAATCTGGAGCTCTTCCAGGGCAGCCGTCAGGGGACTGCAGCCGGATCGCTGCTCTCCGTGATCGGCCTGACCCAGACGCCCATGGGAGGAAGGCTGCTGAGGCGGTGGCTGGGTCATCCCCTCCTCGATCTGACCCAGCTCACGGAGCGGCAGGAGTCCATCGAGAGGTTTCGCGGTCACAACATCGTACGGGGCAACGTCATCGCCCTGCTCCGTCACATCGGCGACCTGGAGCGACTGATCAACAGGGTCAGGGGCGGTCAGGCCAACCCCAAGGAGTTGGTGGCCCTGCGGCGGCACCTGGCGGTCATCCCCCAGATCAGGGCGGCCGTTGCCGAGACCGGTGCGCCGGAATCGTGGCTGACCGGACTCCAGGCCTGCGACGAAGTGGCGGCCCTGATCTCCCGGGCCATCGCCGATGACCCGCCGGCGAGCCTGGACCAGGGCGGCACGGTCAGGCCGGGCTTCTCACCGGAACTGGACGAGCTGCGCAGCGCCTCCAGAGAGGCCAAGCAGTATCTGGCCAACCTGGAGCGGCAGGAGAAGGAGCGCACGGGCATCAAGTCCCTCAAGGTGGGCTACAACAGGGTCTTCGGCTACTACATCGAGGTCAGCCACGCCAACCGCGACTCCGTGCCCGGGGACTACATCCGGAAGCAGACGCTCACGACGGCGGAGCGCTTCTACACCGTGGACCTGAAGGAGTATGAGTCGCTGATCCTCAACGCGCAGGAGAGGATGGCCGAAATGGAGTCGGCCGTCTTCCGCCAGGTATGCCAGCAGGTGGCCGGCTGGGGCGAGCAGATCCTGGCCGTGGCCGATGCCCTGGCACATCTCGACGCATTCACCTCTCTGGCGGAGGTGGCCGTGAGGTACGGCTACTGCCGGCCCGGCCTGGATGACGGCGACGTGATCACAATCAAGGGTGGACGTCATCCGGTGGTGGAACGCTATCTCGACGGCAATGGCTTCATACCCAACGACACCTACCTGGGCAACAAGGACAGCCAGATCATCATCCTCACCGGACCGAACATGTCCGGCAAGTCGACCTACCTGCGTCAGGTGGCCCTGATCGTGCTGCTGGCCCAGATGGGCAGCTTCGTGCCGGCGGACTCGGCCAGCATCGGACTGGTGGACAGGATCTTCACCAGGATCGGGGCGCAGGAGGACCTGGCAGCAGGGCAATCCACCTTCATGGTCGAGATGGTGGAGACGGCCAACATCCTGAACAACGCCACGTCCAGATCGCTGATCATCCTGGATGAGATCGGCCGGGGAACCAGTACCTACGATGGGCTGTCCATCGCCCACGCCGTGGTGGAGCATATCCACAGCCACCCCAGGCTGGGAGCCAAAACCCTCTTCGCCACCCACTACCATGAACTGGTGGAACTGGCGGGGTACCTGCCGCGGGTGAAGAACTGCAACGTGGCGGTAGCTGAGGAGGGAGGCAAGGTGGTCTTCCTGCGCAAGGTCATCCCCGGCGGGGCCGACAGGAGCTACGGCATCCACGTGGCCCAGCTCGCCGGGTTGCCCAGGTCGGTGCTGCGCCGGGCAGGGGAGGTGCTGGCCGAGCTTGAGAACGGCCGCCATCCCCAGACACCGTCGGGGCGGCGGGGGCCCCGGGCGCGGGCGCCCCAGCCCGTTCCCGAGCAGATCCCTCTCTTCGGCCGGAGGCCGCCGCTGATCGACGAGCTGCGCCAGCTTGACCCGGACTCGCTAAGCCCGCTGGAGGCCCTGAACAAGCTCTACGAGCTGCACAAAAAGGCCGAGGACTCATAGGGCATCAGGGCCATCAACGCTGAGAGCTTCGCCGGGATCCTGGCAACTGACAGCGGCAGCCCTCGGGAGCCTACCGCACCCCGGACTGGGATCCGTAGAGCCGCTCCTTCCAGTGAACCCCGTGGCCGGTGAGGCGTTTGACGCTGCCGTAGGCGCAGGAAAGCAGGATGAAGGAGACACTGGCCGGATGGGACAGGGAGTAGACGCCGGAGTGGCCGAAGCGGTGGTCAACCAGCAGGCGCATGAGCAGGATGATAAGCACCTGGACAACAATGATCAGGGACCAGTCCAGGTCGCCGACGAAGGGGGCGTAGTGCCAGGCCAGCAGCGCGAAGGGGGCCAGAAAGAGGCTAGTCCCCGCCAGTATGATCAGGATGGGCAGCCAGAGCGATAGGGAAGCGAAGGAGTAGGTCCACTTGCTGAATCCCTCCCACAGCTCCCTCAGACCCTCGTACATCCGGCAGGTGACCACTTCTGAGAGGTCCACCACTGCCTGCCTCTTGCCGCGGCGAACCATGGCAAAGCCCAGCCAGACGTCCTCCAGGATGCGCGACTTCACCGCCTCATGCCCCCCGACCTCCCGGTAGTCCCGCGCGGAGACGAAGAGGAACTGCCCGATGGACAGCCCGGGCTTGGGCACGCGGGAGCCCTGGAGCCACCACAGGGGGAACAGACTGAGGATGGCGAAGTAGAAGGTGGGGATGACCACCCTCTGCGACAGTGAGACCGTGTTCTGCAGAGGCAACCCCGAGAGGAGGGACAGGTCGTGGTCCCGGGCATAGGTCAGAGCACTGCGCAACATGGACGGCGCATGGGTGGTATCGGCATCGGTGAAGAGGAGCCAGGAGCCTCTGGCCTGGGAGGCAAGCTGGTGGCAGGCAAAGGGCTTCCCGGCCCAGCCTTTCGGCAGAGGCTGGCCCTCCAGCAACCTGACTCTGTGATCCCTGGCGGCAATCTCCGCCACCAGGGCGGCAGTACTATCGCTCGAGCCGTCATCCAGAACCAGAATCTCGTAGTTGGGGTAGTCTTGCCTTCTCAGCGACTCCAGGCAGGGGACAATGTCCTTCTCTTCATTCCGGGCAGGCACCAGGATGGAGATGAGCGGCGCCGGGTCCGGCAACCCGGCCTTCCCCCGGCCCAGCCGGTGGAGGGCCCTCATATTCAGGACGAGGTTGAGCATGAAGGCGGACAGGCAGAGGGTGACGGTGATCAGATAGATGTGCCACATCTCCGGCCAACCCCTACCGGCTGTAGCTTCCCCAAGCCTGAGTCTGTATTATGTCGTCACGTTCCGTCCGGTGTTTCAAGAAGAACAGTCCGCAGAAGATGAGGCCGACGACGGCATAGGCCCAGGAATGATAGTCCAGCCCAAAGGGCAGGGGGTTGATGAAGAGGGCCAGCAGCAGCGTCAGGGGCGTCACCAGATGGAAGATCTGATTGCTCAGATTGAAGCGCCTGGTGGCGAAGAGCGCGCCGGCGAAACAGAGCACCGCCACCAGGAACGGAACAGGGCAGAGGACCAGGAACCCGGTGACGAACATGGTCTGCCCCCTGCCGCCAGCGCCCCTGAGCCAGACGCTCCAGATCTGGCCAACGACGGCGGAGACGAGCATGACCAGGTAGGCCCACAGCTGGTCCGCCAGCAGATAGGCCAAGAAGAGGCAGAGGAAGGTCTTCAGTATCTCTCCCAGCAGGGAGAGGATGCCCGCCCGCCTGCCGGCGTGGATCCAGACCGCGGTGGAGGTGACGTTGCCCGTGCCCACCCGGCGGAGGTCCTCGTGTCGAAAGAGGTGCATCATGATGTTGGCCGTGGGAACACTGCCGATGAGATAGCCGATGACTACAACGCCTGCGAGCACCAAAGGGCTGTCCATGCTGACCTCCGAGAATCCAGACCCTGATACATCGTCTTGCGAGGCATATGGTAGTCCGCAATCGGCGGGCCGTCAAGTGGGGCCAATGGGCAGAAAGCTTCGGCTGATGTATAATATGTGCTCAGGCAGGAAGGCTGACCTGGTTGACGATCGCAGGCGGGAGGACAGAACATGACTGAACGGGTGGCCATATTCATTGACGGCAGCAATCTCTATCACGCCCTGCGGGACAACTCGCAGCGGGTGGACCTGAACTTCGCCGAGTTCACCAGCAAGCTCTGTGCAGGGCGTCCCCTGTTCCGCACCTACTACTACAATGTCGTCCAGGATCCGCTGCAGCGCCCCGAGTCCCACCGTGAACAGCAGGAGTTCCTCGATACCCTGCGCAAGACCCCGTATCTAGAGGTCCGCCTGGGCAGCACCAAGCTGCTCCAGGGAGTGCCGGTGGAAAAGGGCGTCGACATTATGCTGGGGACCGATCTCCTCAACTATGCCTGGAGCAACCTGTATGACGTAGCGGTGCTGGTCAGCGGGGATGGGGATTTCACCTACGCTCTGCAGGCGGTGAAGAACATGGGGCGTCATGTCGAAGTGGCCTACTTCGGAAGCAATGTCTCCCGCAACCTTCTGGAGGTGGCCGACAAGAGCATTGCCCTGGACCACGACTTCTTCCGGGGGCTCTGGCGAGGGAAGAAGAGGCGGACACGCCGGCCGAGGTCCGCCATGAGACGCGGCGACCAGAAGGCGGCCGCTGCCGCGCCCAACAACGCGGCGCCCGAAAGCACAGGCAACAGTGTGGAGCCGCAGGAAGCCTGAGGAGCGACCGGAACATGATTCGCAGTCGGAGGTGCCGAGAGTGACGTACCAGAGAATGTTGGTGCCGCTGGATGGGTCCGAGCCAGCCGAGAGGGTCCTGGTCTACGCGAAGGAACTCGCGGGGAGGCTGGACCTGGAGGTGAGCCTTCTCTACGTCTGCACCAAAGAGGAGTACCAGGTGCTGCCCATGCATCGCTCCTATGTGGAACGTTTGGCGGAGCAGGTGAAGACCCAGACAGCAGCGGTCCGGGCAAGCGTGGGCGGTCCCTCCAAGGGCAAGGCAGTGCAGGTCAACGGCAGGGTGAGCGTGGGCTACCCCGCCGAGGAGATACTGCGCTACGCGGACGAGAACAAGATCGACCTGATCCTGATGGCCACCCATGGCCGCTCCGGGATGAAGCGATGGGTACTGGGGAGCGTGGCCGACAAGGTGCTCCGGGCATCGAAGCTTCCCGTCCTGCTCGTCCGTTCGGGCACATCCGGCGAGACCCCCTATGACAGGTGGCCCAGGAGGAGGCTGGTGGTTCCGCTCGATGGCTCCAAGGTGGCCGAGTCGGTCCTGCCTCACGTGGAAGCCCTGGCCAGGCAGAAGGGCCCGGACGGCTCAGAGGTGGTGCTGCTCCAGGTCAGCGAGCCTCCGGAGCTCCAGTCGGACTACCCGGCTTCCATGGCCCTCACCTGGGAGGAACACGTGAAGGAAGAGACGGCCAGGCGCAAGCGGGGGGCAGAGCAGTACCTAGCCACCGCCGAGAAGAGGCTGAAGGATGCCGGTCTCAACGCCCGATCAGAGGCGCTAGTGGGCAAACCCGCCCAGGAGATAGTCGACTACTGCAGCAAGGACGGGTTCAGTCTCATTGTCATGGCCACCCACGGACGCTCCGGTCTCAGCCGATGGGCCTTCGGCAGCGTTGCCGAGAAGGTCCTGCTGGGGACGGGCTGTCCCATAATTGTCGTCAGGCCCCGCTGAAGAGCGGCACGCCTTGTCAGGCCGACCGGCGGCGATACCGCCCCAGACTATGCCGTTGAGGCCTGCTTCTGGGACTTGCCCCTCCTGCGCGTGAAGGCCAGGATGAAGAGCAGGGCGAGGAGTGCAGCGCCCACGCCAGAGGCGACGAAGACCCACAGAGAGACCTGCGCCCCTGACGCTTCCTCGATGGTGAAAGCATCAGACAGGGTGAAAGTTGCCGTCTGATTGGCGGCGGAGGCATCTCTGGGGCCGGTCTCAGCATCGCTGGCGATGGTGATGTTGACCCGCATGGTGGTGAAGCCGATGGGAGTGAAGCTGTTCACGGTGACGCCGGGGCCGAAGCTGACCGACTGGGTGCCGATCAGATTGGCGCCGTGTATCAGGACGTTCAGAGTGGCCCCCTGAGGGGCCCCTTCGGGTTCAATCGAGGATATTGACGGGGCCGCCCGCTCCACGGTGAACCCATCCTCCAGAGTGGCCACCCCAAGGGGCGTGACCACAAGGACATCCCGGGGTCCCAGGCCAGCGTTCATGTCGATGGAGATGTTGACGGTCAGCCGGGTGGGGCCGTCCACCCTGAAGCTGTTGATGCCTATCCCCAGGGCATCTATCCCGGCGCCGAAGCTAACGGAGGTGGTCCCGTCCAGATGAGACCCGGAGATGACAACATCCAGGGTGTCGCCCTGCCTGCCGGAGCCGGGATCGACAACGGTCAGTTCGGAGGCCGCCAGCACATTGAAAGCATCGTTCAATGACGCGCTCTCACCGGAGAAGGTCACGGACACGGCCCGCGACCCGGGGGTGGCGTCGCTGGAAATGCTGATCTGGACGCTGATCTGATCCGGGCTGTCCACTACGAAGCCCGTGATGTCAATGCCCTCGCCAAGTGATATGCCGGTGGCGCCGTGGAGATTGGCGCCGGTGATGGTCAGGACCAGTGCCTGCCCCTGAGTCCCCGTGATCGGGGCAACCGCTGTGACCACCGGGCCGGCTACGGAGAAGCCTGAGGAGAGAGTCCGCGTGCTGCCGGGGGTGATGACGGAGACGTCCCTCGGCCCGCTGGCAGCCGAAGCGGCGATGGCGATCGACGCGGCGATGCGGCCGGGGCTCTCCACCACGAACCCGGTGGTGGTGATGCCGTTGCCGAATGTGACCGCCGTGGTTCCACCCAGGTTGGTGCCGGTGATGACCACGTCCAGAGTCTGTCCCTGATCGCCGGAACCGGGGCTTGCGCCCGTGATCACGGCGTGGGGGATGTTGAAGCCTCCGGCAAGCATGCCGGTGCCGTCGGCGCTGGTGACCAGAACGTCCCTGGATCCGGTGACAGCATCAGCAGCGATAGTGATGGAGGCGGTTATCAGCGAACTGGCCACAGTGTAGCTGTTGACCGCTATCCCGGCTCCGAAATCGATAGCCGTGGCCCCATCCAGTTTAGCGCCTGTGAGCGCCACGGAGAGGGTCTCTCCCTGATTGCCTTGGGCTGGAGCCACCGAAGTGATGATCGGGGCAAGGTCCTGGTAGTGGAGGATAGTCCCCCCCTGGCCTGCCACGAAGACATTCATAGGCCCGACGCCGCAGACACCGAGCAGATCGCTGCCGGTGCCGCTGGCCATGAGCGTCCAGGAAGCACCGTCATAGTGGAGGATGGTCCCGGCATTCCCCACGGCAAAGACATCGACGGAGGACGTCCCCCAGACGCCATAGAGGTTCTCCGCAGTGCCCGTGTCCGCCATCTCGGTCCACGGGAGGGTGCCATCGTAGTGGATGGCAGTGCCCCCGTTGCCCACAGCGAAGACGTCGTCAGACGCGCTGCCCCAGACGCCGGCCACGTTGGGGTGGCCCGATGCCACCTCCGTCCAGGCCATGCCATCGTATCTCAGGACGAGGCCGTTGTTCCCCGCGGCGAAGACATCGTCGGCAGCGCTGCCCCAGACGCTGGCGAGGTGAGTGGCAGTGCCGCTGGTCATGGTGCTCCAGACTACGCCATCGTACCTCAGTATGACGCCACCGTTGCCCACGGCAATAGCGTTGTCCGGCGCGCTGCCCCAGACCCCATTGAGGTGGCCGGTGGGCGGCTTGCTCATGGGATTCCAGGACAACCCGTCGTAGTGAATGACGATGCCGTTCTCGCCCACGGCGAAGATGTCATCGACCGAGGCCCCCCAGAGGCCATAGAGATCGTTGGCGGTGCCGCTGCTCTGGGAACCCCAGGAGATGCCGTCGTAGTGGAGGATAGTGCCGTCCGCCCCGCAGGCGTACATATCGCTGCCGGAGGTGCCCCAGACGTCACGAAGCGTAGCGACGGTGCCGCTGCTCTGGGAGCCCCAGCCATCCGGGCTGACGGCGGCCAGAAGGGGAAGGGGGGCGGCCAGCGGAAGGCTGAGAAGGCAGCAGGACACAATGGCCACAAGGGCCAGTATCCTCGTCCGCCCGGGCATGCTGCTGTCCTGTCCCATAACGAAGCGGGTGTACCGACATGAGTCTAGGGCAGGGCCCTGACATCCGCGTCTCGACCACCGCGCCGCACCTCACAAATACGTCTCAGAACTCACAGATTGTGAAGGAATGGCGGGGCGAGGGCTCCACGAGGCAGCCTATGATGGGACCGACACCGAATTGCAGGTAAAGCAGGCCGCGACGCCGGTGAACGGGACCGCGGCTGTTCCCGGGACACGAGGTAGCGTCTACTTCCGGGTGCGCGCCTTGCTGCGGCGCCTGGCAACAGGCCTGGCGGCCTTGCCTCTGCCTGTGCCCGAAGAAGCCGCGACGGCCGCCGCGTTCCTGAACGGCTGGCCGGGTGGCTGTATGGAGTCGCCCGTCTTGGAGGCGAAGCCTGAGATCAGCTTCAGAGCCCTCGAGCCGCACTTGGGGCACTTGGCGGGACGGTCAGCTTCGCCTATGGGTCGCCTCAACTCGAACTCCCGTTGGCACTTCGGACAGAGGTATTCGTAGATGGCCATATGACACAACCTCCCGAATCAGGCTAGCGCTGCATCCTTTGCGATATTATATCACGCAACTGCATCCTGGAACATACGGGAGGCTTGTCGACCACAGGAACATGACTAGGGGTGGGGCTCAGCGTGCGGTCACGGCCAGGCACAGCCCCAGGACCGCCGGCAGGAAGAAGAGCCCAAACAAGCCATTCTCTGGGAGGAGGACAAAGGCCAGGAGGCAGCATGCTAGAAAGGCCCCAGATCCGGCATAGGCCCTGAACTCCCCTGGCGCCATCACCGGGCTCTCTGCAGGGCCCGTCGCCTCAGCGATGTCTCGGTGACTGCGCGATCCCGGGGGCATGCGGCGTGGCATCAGCCAGGACAATAGCATGGCGGCTCATCGAGAGTCAAGGGCGGGCAGTTCTGCCGCCGCCACCCCGGGGATCAGTGCTCTCGGCCGAACTTGGCCAGCTTTGGAGCGATAGCCATCTGGCAGTAGGGCTGCTCGGGATTCTTCCGGTAGTACTGCTGGTGATGGTCCTCTGCCGGATAGAAGGTGATCAGAGGCTTGACCTCGGTGACAATGGGGTTGGCCCAAAGGCCCGATGACTCAAGCTCTCCAATGATGCGCTCTGCCTCGTCTTTCTGTTCAGGGGTGTGATAGAAGATGGCCGAGCGATACTGGGTGCCGACGTCCGCCCCCTGGTAGTTCAGGGTGGTGGGGTCGTGGATGGAGAAGAAGGCCTGCAGCAGTTGACTGAAGGAGAGAACGCCGGGGTCGAAGGCCACCTGGACGGCTTCGGCGTGCCCCGTGCCGCCGGAGCAGACCTGGGCATACCCGGGGTTTGGAACATGCCCCCCGGTGTACCCGGAGACCACTCCCTGAACCCCCCGGAGGCGCTCAAAGGCGGCCTCCAGACACCAGAAGCAACCTCCGGCCAGCGTGGCCAGTTCAGTTCTGTCTGCCATTCCCAGGGTCGCCCCAATGCGTATTATATCCCTGCTGCTGCGGGGCATCCACGAGAGAGTGCCGAAGAAAGAGGAAAGCTGGCCAGAGAGGGGTTGAAAGGGGGGGCAGGACTGTGTTGCGGATAAACCGACTGGCCAGCGATGTTGAACTATATTCTGCCCCAACCCAGGTCGGATTGTAATACGTAGGTCTACTGATTTCTTCAGGTCGAGAGGTCCACCGTTTGAATGCGAGGGCAGGGATCAGATTCATCGAACTGGCCGGGTTCAGGCGGACGCCGACCGCATTCTAGCTGTTGTAGGCGAAGGCAAGGTACCTCCGCGCGTAGAACAGCCCGATGAGGAACAAGCACGGCACCAGCCACTGCGCATACCGCCACCCCAGTATGTGGACCACAATGGTGGTGTGGACAGAGAAGGCCAGAAGGCCCGTGTCCAGGCGCGGAATATGGAAGCCCCTCTTCCTCTTGGCGATGAGGCCGAATATGGGCACCAGGGCGACCAGGGCGATGATGCCGCCGACCAGAAGCCAGAGGGCCTCCCCTCTGATGGCCAGCGCCACGATCGGGCCGAAGAAGAGGGCCATATCAGCCGAGGCGTCGAACGTGGACCCATAGGAGACTATGACGCTGCTTCTCCGTGCGAAGTACCCATCAAGCAGGTCGGTGGCGATGGCCCAGGCATAGACGCAGAGGGCCGCAGCCACCTGATCCGAAATGATGAGCCACATCACCACCGGCACGGTGGCAACCCTCAGCGCCGTGAAGAGATCTGCTGTTCTCATCGACACACCGCGACGGCACAAACCGCATCACGCCGCGGCGATGCCTCAAGGTCTTCCGTCATCTGCCCGAAGAGACCGCGACATTATACCACTCCACCTCGGCCCGAGTGCAAAACGGCACGGCACCGGGTGTGGCCAGCCCGGCCCGAGAAGTGGTACAACTATGGAGGCATGGGGATGATCAGCAGATGAGGGTCCGGGAAGCCACTGCGGAAGATAGAACAGCATGGGATTCCTTCGTCGATGCCGAAGGCGGCAGCTTCTCCCTGTATTTCGACTGGAAGTACGTCCATGAGGTCGAAGAAAGCCAGTTCATTCCCCTGCTGGTGGAGACCGCCCCGTCGCAGCTGGCCGGTGTACTCCCCATAGTCAAAGAGAACCATCTGCTCTACTCCACCCTTGACTCGGGCAGAGGGGGTGGAGCACAGGGGCTCCTCCTGAAGAAAGGACTCTCTGACGGGGAGAGAGGCGAGGCGATCTCGGCCTTGCTGGAGTATGTTCGCACCCATTGCGCCCGGAGATGTTCATCCTTCACACTGGCGGAGGCCCCCGGGTCGCTCGACGAACTGAGTGAAGAGCCCACAGCAGCCCTGATCAACGGCGGATTCCGCTTCAGATACAACAGGGCAACACACCTGCCCTGCAACTTCGTCCTGCCCCTGGGGCAGCCCTTCGAAGAGACCGTTTGGAAGAAATGGCCAAGAAGACACAGGCAGCACATAACCAATGCCGCGAAGGGTGGAGTGGTGGTGTTCCAGGACGGCGAGCTGAAGTATGCTGAGGATTTCGTGTTGATGGCCAACGAGACCATCAAGCGCCACGGGCTGAGGCCACTCACCAGAGACGAGTTGATGGCCCGACTCGAAGTGTTCCGGGAGAGGTCGAAACTGTTCGTCGCCTTGCTTGATGGAAGGCCGGTCGTGACGCTGCTGTGCCACTACACACCTTCGACATGCTACATGGCGAGAGTGGGAACTCACGACAAGGACACCAACTACGCCAACAGGGTATGCTACAGGGCGGTCATTGAGGATGCCTGCAATGCCGGTTTCAGGTTCGCTGATTTCGGGTACACGGATACGGCGAGCCTGGCCTTCTTCAAGGAGAGATTCAGAGGAACCAGGGTGCCCGTGCGGGTGTACGACAAGAGGTATTCGCTTCTCAGAACAATCATGCAGAAGGCGCCGGCCCTGGTGGGCAAGGCCTGGCAACACGTGATCCACCTCCGGGGAAAGCGGAGCGGACTTCTGGAGAGGACCAGGCACGACGGAGGGGGGGACGGCGGCCAGTGAAGCCGCCATCGTCCCCGTGGCGGGATACGTCTCACATCTATCTGAACGAGATCAACTGGCTTGGGGACAGGACAGAGGCTGGTCCGGGGCGTAGAAACAAGAAAGTCCACCTTGGGGAGGTGGACTTCTTCTTTCTCTGCCTTAGACCGGGGGGTGTCCTGTCTAAGACAACCCTATCGTAGCGCGTGCGGGGCAGGCCTGGATTGGAGCCGGATTAGGATTTCCTTAGAAGTTGATTAGATTGTCGGCCTGGCAGCGGAGCCGCGCCAAGGGCGGCAGTCTAGTCACGGAGGCGATCGCGGAGGAAGGACTTCAACTCCGGGCCGACGGAGGGGTCCTTGAGTCCGAGGGCCACAGTAGTCTTGAGCCAGCCCAGCAGTGTGCCGGCATCGTACAGCTCCCCTTCGAACTCGTAGGCATGCATGGGCTGCTTCTGGTTCAGCCTCTTCAGGGCATCCGTTATCTGTATCTCGCCATTGCGGCCCGGTGGGGTGTTCTCAATGGCAGAGAACACCCCCGGCGTGAGAACGTAGCGGCCCATGATGGCCAGTCGGGAAGGAGCCTCTCCGATCTTCGGCTTCTCGATCAGGTCCAGCACCTCATAGACGCGGTCAGCCACCTTCCTGGGCTTGATGATCCCATACCGGCCCACTTCGGCTTCGGCCACCTCTCTGACCGAGATGACGCTGCCTTTGCGGTGTTCATGGATGTCCAGCATCTGTTTGAGCACCAGCTTCCCCTGCTCGAAGATGTCGTCGGGCAGGAAGAGGATGAAGGGCTCATCGCCAACCACGTTCTTGGCGGTGAGCACGGCATGTCCCAGCCCCAGTTGCTCCTTCTGGCGGACGTAGCAGATGTCGGCCAGACCGGAAAGCCGCCGGATCTCCTCAGCCTGCTGGGACTTGCCCTGCCGCTCCAGCATCTGCTCCAGCTCGAAGGAGCGGTCAAAATAGTCCTCCATGGGCTTCTTGCCCAGCGAGGTGACGATGACCACAAGATCAACGCCACAGGCGGCCGCCTCTTCCACGCTGTACTGGATCAGCGGCCTGTTGAGGAGGGGCAGCATCTCCTTGGGCTGGGACTTGGTGGCAGGCAGGAACCTGGTGCCCCAGCCGGCGGCGGTGATGACCGCCTTTCTGACCCTAGCCACTGCTTCTGCTTCTAGTCCTTCTTCTTGCGTGAAGCGCTGGCGTACGGCTTCTTCCGCGGCGCCTTCTTCGGCGGCTTCAGGCTGTCGCTGAGAGCGGTCACCCTCTGTGTCACAATGACCGCGGCGGCACACCGGCTGGCGGCCTGCCGGAGCTCAGCGGCCAGATCGTCGTCCCTGACTATGTCACTGACCCAGGTGCTGAAGTCGTTCTTCTGCTGGTTGGCGTGATAAGCGAAGATCTCGTCGGTCATGGTGTTCAAGGCCTCCGCCAGCTCCTGCATACTCCGCATGGTGCGCCCATCGCAGCACCAGAAGACGTACTCCTCCGGTACGTCCGCCAACCACTTCTTGGCGTCCTGATTCATCATGGTGGTCATACGTCCATCACCTCCCTCAGGTTTCCCCCACATTCCTCACGGCAAGCAGCCCTCGCTGCCAAGCCAACTAGAGTCTCTCACATACCGGATCGGGTTTCAAGAGGTAGGTATGGCTGCGATATATGCCAGCCTAGGCCTTCAGCAGCCACTCAAGGGCTATGCTCATCGCCTTCTGGCTCAGCCGCAGTCTGTGACCAGCGCCTTCGACGACGGCGATGTCTTTGGGCTGCCGTGCCTTCTCATATAGCCGCCGGGCCTGCTCCACATCGACCAGATCATCATCCTGGCCGTGGAGGATCAGCAGAGGCCGGGGGGCAATCCGGTCGACCCAGCGGATGGGAGAGACCTCCTTGAAGCTGCCCAGCCACTCGTCATGCGACGGGGGAAAGCCGTTGTCCCTGATCAGTCCGATCTGCCGGAAGTGGTCCAGCGAGAAGTCGTCTCTGTGGAGGCCAGTGAGCTTCCGGAACTCAGCGGGGCAGGCGCAGAGCACCACCCTGGCCACCCTCCGGTCGCGGGCGGCCACGTAGGCCGTGGTTGCCGCACCGCCGCTGAAGCCCATGACATAGATGCGGGCTCCGTCCACGGCTGGGTGATTCTCCAGGAGCCGGACGACGGATTGAAGATCCTGGGTCCAGCCGATCATGTCGAAGTCGCCGCCGCTTGACCCGGTGCCCCTGAAGTTGAAGATGACGGTGGCGAATCCTGCGGAGCAGAATCGGGCAGCCAGATCAGGGTAGCCACCATCGCCGGGATCCGCCGGTTGGCCGGAGGGGATGCCGTGGCAGATGCAGAGCGCGGGAGCGCTGACCGCTATGCCGGGGCAGAACAACTCCCCGACAATGGCGATCCCGCCGACATCGAGAGCGAAGGGTTCCCTCTTCATGCGCAGAATACCGCCGCTTGGCCTCCGGCCGGCAGGCCCGCAGGTCAGGCACAGACGGTCAGCCGTCAGTCATCAGCTTCCTGTACAGGCTTGCCGGCAGGAAGGCGTGGCGATGGACATCCTCCGCATAGTACTTCGTAGGCACACGGTGCTTCCGCCTCATTTCGCGGGGGTCATACACCTTGGAGGCGATGGAGAAGGTCCACCAGTTCCCCGCGTAGGTGGCCAGCGGAACGGCGTACAGCGCCACCAGCCTGAATCTGGCCGCCAGTCTCTCCTGCACCTCACGCACGAAATCACGGTGGAAGTGCAGCGATTCGGTCTGAGCCACGAACATCCCGTCGGGCTTGAGAGCCCTGTGGGCCCGGGACAGAAACCGGGCGGTGAACAGCGACGCGGCCGGGCCAACGGGGTCGGTGGAATCGACGATGATGACATCGAACTTCTTTCTGGTTCCGGCCAGGAAGGCACTGCCTTCCGCCTCCACTATCTCCACCCTGGGATCGGCGAAGCCGGAGGACAGCGTGGGCAGGTACTCTCTGGAGACCTCAACCACTTCCCTGTCCAGCTCGACGAGAACCACCTTCCCTATGCTCTTGTGCTTGACCACCTCGCGCACCGTCCCGCCGTCGCCACCACCGATGACCAGGATGTCGACAGGCTGAGGATGCGCATGCAGGGCCACCTGGGAGAGCATCTCGTGATAGAAGTGCTCATCTCTCTCGGTGAGCTGGACCACTCCATCGAGGGCCAGGACCCTGCCAAAGAAGGGATTGCTGAAGATGAGCAACTCCTGAAAGGAGGTCCGGCGCTGGCAGAGTATCCGCTCGAACTCATAGGCGTAGTTGACAGGGGCGAAGGGATCTGATTCATGGAAGAGGAAGTTGGCCATGCCCGGTCTTCTACTCCGTATAGTGGACTGCGGGGATCTGGAAGCCGTCAAACTGGGAGGCGTAGGCCGTGGTATAGGCACCGGCAGACATGATCCTGACCCCATCCCCCACCTGCAGATCAGGCAACTCGGCCTCCATGGCAATGACATCGAAGCTGTCGCACGAGGGCCCCGCCAGGACACACCGGACAGCCGGCCCGCCTCTGTCGGTCAGCATACGGTACCTTATGCCGCCCACCGATTCCATGAGGCCGTTGAAGACGCCAACGTCGAGGTAGAACCAGGGCCTTGAGTCCCGCTCCGCCCGGGCGATGACAGTGGCTGCCAGGACGCCGGCCTCTCCAACCAGGGCCCGGCCCGGCGCTATAGCCAGTTCAACGCCCTCAGGGAAGGCCTCTGCCACCGACCGGCGAACCACCGCGGCGATCTCAGCCGTGGAAGGCACCGGCCTGAGGTATTCGATAGGGAAGCCACCGCCGACGTTGAGCAGGGACAGGGACAGGCCCCTCTCTGCGGCCATTCGCCAGACGAGCTTGCTCTTCTCAATGGCCACAGCCCAGGTGGCCGGCCTGGTGCACTGCGATCCAACATGGAAGGTGACCCCCACTGGTTTGAGCCCCCTCTCACCGGCCCGCAGTAGCAGGTCGGCTGCCTCACGGGGCTCCACCCCGAACTTCTTACTCAGGGGCCACTCACTGCCGTCATTGGGCACCGCAAGCCGCACGGTCACCCTGCTGCCGGGCGCACACTCCTCCAGTTTGTCGATCTCAGGGTATGAGTCGAAGGCGAAGAGGTCTATCCCGCTGGCATGGGCCCGCTCCACGAAGGCCCGCTCCTTCACCGGGTTGCCCGATATGATCCTCCGGCTGCGGACCCCCATCTCTGACAGAAGCTCAAGCTCCCCCAGTGAGGAGATCTCGAAGTGGCAGTCAAGCTCCTGAAGAAGCCGGACGATGCCGGGATGGGGATTGGCCTTCAGGGCATAGTAGATGGTGGCTTCCGGGAACTGGCTGCGGAACTCCCGGTACTTGTCTCTGATCAGCCTCCGGTTCATGACCAGGGCCGGAGTGGGATGGGTCTCCGTCGCGGGGCGCGTCTCCCCATGCGTCTGACGACTTCTGTCGGGCAACTCGCTACACCTCTCGCTTCTCCCGCCTGCGGGCGGCAAGAAAGCAAAATGATAGCGTTTCTCCGATGTCACTGCAACAGAGAGCCGGGACTGCCGGAGCAAGGAGGTCCCACTGCCCAATCCCCCGGAGCAGCTCAGGGGAAGGACATGGTCTCGATCTCGTAGTCCAGGACTTCCAGATCGAGCCTGCTCTGGCTGATGTGCTCCACCACCTTCGAGAGGACCCTGTTGTTCAGCTGTCCATCGTTGCTGACGCAGGCTATGCCCAGGGTGGCGATCTGCCAGGCATCCTGATCATCAACTTCAGCTATGGCCACGTTGTAGCTCCCGCCGACGCGGCTGATGATGGACTGGAGCACCTTCCTCTTGCCTTTGAGGGACTGGTTCTCCGGCAGGCGAAGCCGGATCTTGCACACGCCGATGTTCACCAGACGTCCCTTCCCGTCGCTGCGACCAGTGTACATCAGGGCCGTTCAGAGGCGCAATCCGCCGCGGATTGACTGCCGCCAGCCCGCAGCATAGAATCACTGCCAGAATCGAACGTGCGCTGAAGGAGCCGGGGCATGGAAGAGAGAATCGTCTACTTCGAGACGGGAGGCGAGCACAACACCGCTGAGACCCTGAAGCTGGCCAGGGAAAGGGCGGCGGCGAGGGGGATCAAGAAGATGGTGGTGGCCTCCACCCGAGGCGACACGGCGCGGGCCGCCCGGGATGTCCTCATAGGATCCGGGGTGATGATGGTGGTCATCCCTCACCAGTACGGTTTCGGACAGCAGCAGCGCTTTCCACAGTCACTGGTCTCGGAGCTGGGGCAGCAGGGTCACCACGTCCATTTCGGCACCATGCTCTTCCATACCGAGGACCTCTACGGCAACAGGGCACCCCGGATCATGGCTACCGTCCTTCGCGCCTTCTGCCAGGGGATGAAGGTGGGCGTGGAGATCACCCTCATGGCCTGCGACGGGGGCCTGGTCGGGGCAGGGGAGAAGGTCATATGCGTGGCCGGGACCGGACTGGGGGCGGATACAGCGCTGGTGCTGACCGCGGCACCTTCGACCCGTCCGGGCGACCTTCACATCCACGAGATTATCTGCAAGCCTCTGTAGACAGCCGGGGCTGGCAGGGCTTCTGCTCGGCCAGGCGTATCGGCCGGGCCTCCAGTCCGGCAGACTGCTGAAGCTCGGGCAGGGCCAGGTTGTAGAACTGGATGAACTCGTCCCTGCCGACGATGCCGCCCCACGGGTAGCGCCCGGTGTGATCACCACACCTGGGACAGCTCATGTCCATGACCAGATAGCCCCGGGGGTTGTGGGCAATGGTCACCGGCAGGGGCGTCCGCAGCACGAAGAGGGGACTGCAGATCTGACATCTGAGCATGACCAGTGAGTAGCGCTGGAAGGGAGTCCCAAGTTGCGAGCCGGCTATCCAGTAGCCAAGTCCGGTCAACCTCAACACACCCGCGGATTCCCTGATCAGGCCGTCGTTCTTCAGACTCCGTATCCATTTGTCATGGCTGCTGTAGAGATGAGAGCGGGGAGCCAGTTGCTTCCCCCGCACGGCCCGGAGTCTGCGCCTCAGGTCCGCCTCAGCGAGCGGTTCATCCAGAAGCATGGTTAATATGGCCAGTTCCTCGGTCAAGCCGGGCTCACGAACTTCAAGCGTTGTCATGGCCTCTCCTCCTTGGCACTGAGGCAGTCCGGGGACGGTGTTCTCCGGTCGCTGTCATCAGGGGATGGACCCTTTATACAGCAGGGGGCTCACGTCCGGATCACAATAGGGGGGATAATCTTCACATCAAGGGGGCAGGGGGACCCGGCGCTGCAAGGGGGACCCGGCGCTAGCGCCTTCTGGCTCGGCGAGTCCTGCGGGGGCGGCGGCTGATCTTGCTGCCAAGGGCGCGCCCGGCCCGCCTCGTGGCCCTGGCTGTCCTCACCACTTTCCTGGTCGTGTCGAAGGCACTCAGAGCTGTCCCCAGTACGGGGACAAGCCCCAGGGCCGACTTCACTGTGTCTGCGGCTTCCTTCACCACCCGGGACAGGCTCCTGCCCAGGCCGCTCTTCCTCTTTCTTCTCGTCACCGATCCCTCTGTGCCCGTTCCCCGGCCGACGCCGGCTGGTCAGCGAACATGATAGCGCACAAAGGAGTGGCTGCCAACGCCAGAGGCTGAGGAGCCGCGACGTGACCCCAGTCACAGACCGACCATAGACTGGCAACTAGAATCCCGAACCGGAGATGTCGGAGAGGCGTGCGGTGACAGGCGGCGGCAGAATGATAGGAAAATGAGAGGGCCCTCACGATGGATCTGCGAACAAAATCCACTTGACACGGTGTTTCTCTGGTGTTATATAAGTGCAGAAAAAGAAATGGTACTGAGCTGACGAACGGAAGACCTCGTGGTCTCTGGATCACGCGGTTGTGAAGCGGACAGCAAGCAAGAGGAGGCGATCAGAGAGAATGAAAAGGGCGTCGGCAATCGCAGACTGCGCAGCAGAAAAGGAGCCGCCAGGCACAGGCTCAATCAGAACCGAGGTGGAAGAAGAGCCGCCAGGTAGAGTGGCCCTGGAGAACCGCTTCCGGTTCTTCGGGCACGTTTCAAGCGATGACTGGCACGACTGGAAATGGCATTTCCGGAACCGTATCACCACTGTCGATGAACTGACAAGATACCTCCCTCTTTCGGCCAAAGATCGAGATCAGATCAGGCTGGTAGCCACCAAGTATCCCCTCGCAATCACCCCGTACTATCTCTCTCTGATCAACCCGGCAGACCCCGGCGATCCCATCAGGATGCAGGCCGTGCCATCCTTCAAGGAGGTGGGCCTGGCCGGTATGGGTATGGATGACCCGCTCGACGAGGGGGGTCATTCGGTGGTGCCCGGTCTGGTCCACAAGTACCCCGACCGGGTATTGATGGTGCTTACGGACATCTGCCCCATGCTCTGCCGTCACTGCACCCGCAAGAGGGAGTGGCACAACGGCGGATGGGTGCACTCGGGCGATGAGGTCAACCGGATGCTGGACTACATCCGCAGCAACAACAGAGTCAGGGATGTGATCATCTCGGGTGGCGACCCACTGACGCTGTCCACTCAACGCCTGGAGACGGTCCTGGCAGCCTTGAGGCAGATCAGGCATGTCGAGATCATCCGCATTGGGACCCGGTTCCCGGTGGTGTTGCCACAGCGCATCGACGACGAGCTCTGTTCGATGCTGTCCAAGTACGGCCCGATATGGGTCAACACGCATTTCAACCATCCGCGGGAGATCACCCCGGAAGCCGCGCTGGCTTGCGACAGGCTGCTGCGAGCCGGAATACCTGTGAACAACCAGGCTGTGCTGCTCCGCGGGGTGAACGATACCGTTGAGACACAGACCAGACTGTGCCACGAACTCCTCAGGATCAAGGTCCGCCCCTACTATCTCTTCCAGTGCGACGAGGTACGGGGGACAGAGCACTTGCGAACGCCGGTGGAAACCGGGATCAAGATCATCGAGGGGATGCGAGGGCACACCTCAGGGCTGGCCATACCCACCTTCGTTGTTGACCTGCCTCACGGAGGAGGCAAAGTCCCGCTCCATCCGGACTACGTGGTGCTCCAAACGGCAGACGAGCTGCTGATAAGGAACTACGAGGGACGTCTCTTCCACTACCGGAATCCCAAGGCTGCAAAACCGGGCGCCGGCAAAGCCAACGGTCATGGCGGACGTCGCAATGGCAGCACGGTCCAGGCCCCGATCAACGGTGTGGCCGCTGAGCCCAAGGTAGCCGTGTAGAGCCGGGACGAAGACGGCGATCCGGAGAAGGCAGGGCAGGCGTAGCGCCCAGCAATGAAGATAGGGCTATCCTACGATCTGAAGGACAGCGTCCCGCGGAACGAGGCCTCTCCGGAGGACTGCCTTGAGGAATACGATTCCCTGGAGACCGTTGAGGCCATCTCCAGGGCCATCGAGTCACATTCGCACTCGGTGGTCAGACTGGGCGGCGGAAGGCAATTCCTCACCAGCATTCTGAAAGAGAACGTCGACCTGGTCTTCAACATAGCCGAAGGTCTGGGCAACCACCGCAGCAGAGAGGCCCAGGTCCCCTCGGTGCTGGAAATGCTCGAGATGCCCTACACCGGCTCGGACCCCCTGTGCCTGGCGGTATGCCTGGACAAGGCCATGGCCAAGAGCCTGGTGGCCTTGGCCGGCGTGGCCACGCCAAGATGGCTGGTGGTGAACGACGCTGGTCAACTGAGGACAACGGACTGGGAGAGCCTGCCTGTACCGGCCTTCCTCAAGCCAGCGCACGAGGGCTCCAGCAAGGGCATCCGCCTGGCCTCGAGGGCCGACAGCCCTGCCCAGATGGCTGAGGCCGCCGCGAGGCTGCTGGAGCGCTACGGCCAGCCGGTCATGGTGGAGGAGTACATCGCCGGCGACGAGGTGACAGTGGGGGTGCTGGGCAACTCGCCCCCCCGGGTGGTGGGCATCATGCGGGTGTTGCCCAGGAAGAAGACCGACTACTTTGTCTACTCCCTGGAAGTGAAGCGGGACTGGGAGTCCCTGGTGGATTACGAATGCCCCGCCCGTCTGGAACCGGGAGTGCTGCAGAGAGTCGCCGACTCATCCCTGACGGCCTTCCGGGCACTGGGGTGCCGTGATCTGGCCAGGATCGACTTCCGGGTGGCCCGCGACGGAACTCCGTACTTCCTGGAGATCAATCCCCTGCCGGGACTCAATCCCCGGTCGGGAGATCTGCCGATCATGGCCGGCAAGATGGGCTGGACCTATCAGGCCCTGATATCGGCCATTCTGGACTCAGCTCTGAGCAGGTATCAGCAGTGAAACACAGAGTAGCCTTGATCTACAACGAGCCCATGTCGGTCCGCTACCGGGCCCTGGGCGAGGAGAGGGCCATCCTGAACATCAGAGACGACGCCAAGGCCGTGGCCCAGGCCTTGAGGGACCTGGGGCATTCCGTGGTGGAGGTGCCCCTGAAGCCACCCCTCCCCCAGGCAGCCGAGACCCTGAGGAAACTGGACGTTGACGCCATCTTCAACCTCTTCGAAGGCTTCGAGGACCATCCGGAGACCGAGCCAACGATGGCAGAGGTCCTGGGTGAACTCGGACTGCCCTATACCGGCTGCCGGGCGGACGCTCTGGCTCTGGCGCTGGACAAGGGGCGGGCCAAGGCATTGATGGTGAAGAAGGGTATCGCCACGCCCAGATATCAACTGCTGACACCGGAGAGCCTGACCGCGTTCCGCCTGGGATACCCCTGCATCGTCAAACCCTGCCGGGAGGATGCCAGCCACGGTCTGTCGGAGAACAGCGTGGTGCGCGACGATGCTTCGCTGGAGGAGAGAGTAGGCTGGGTCAGCCAGCATTTCGGCGGGACGGCCCTGGTTGAGGAGTTTCTGGAGGGCCGCGAATTCAACGGCACCCTGCTCTGCAACGGGCGGATGGTCATCCTGCCCATCTCAGAGATCCGATACACGCTGCCCGACACCATGCCCAGGGTCCTGACCTACGCCGCCAAATGGGACCCGAAGAGCCTGTACTACCAGCATACCAATCCCGTCTGTCCGGCGGAGGTCGGAGCTGACCTTCAGGCCCAGATGACCGATGTCATGAAGACCGTCTTCCGGCTGATGGTGGGCCATGGCTACGCCAGGGTGGACATGAGGATGGACAGCCGCGGCGAGATCAACGTGTTGGAGGTCAACCCCAACCCGGATATCTCCCCCAGCTCCGGCGCCGCCCGTCAGGCCGGGGCAGCCGGCATGGACTACAGTCAGTTCATGGGGGAGATCCTGTCACTGGCCTTCCAGAGGCACCGGAGTTGAAATCCAGCATCCGTCCCATGATCGGGGCCGACAAGGCGGCGGTCACGGCCATCCTCAGAGCCCTGCCCGAGTTCACGTCCGAGGAGGTGGTGGTGGCCGAGGAGGTGATCGACAGCTACCTGGAGAAGTCGCTCAGTTCGGGCTACCACATCTTGGTGGTAGAGGAGGGCTCGGCGGTGGCGGGCTACGTCTGCTACGGCCCGACTCCCTTGACCAGTGGCACCTGGGACATGTACTGGCTGGCGGTTGACGCCGGGAGACAGGGGCAGGGCATTGGGCGGGCCCTGATGGCCTTCGCCGAGGAGAGGATCAGGGAAAGCGACGGCCGGCTGATCATCATCGAAACCTCCGGGCGGCCCCAGTACGAGAAGACGCGGCGCTTCCACATGTCCCAGGGCTACGCCGAAATCGGCCGGATGGCCGATTTCTATGCGCCGGGGGACGATAAGCTCTTCTTCGAGAAGAGGCTCCGCTGACGACGCGTCCCGGGGCACGGCCGTGACGGAGTCCTTCTTGACATCCCCTTGCCGAGGCCATTTTGCAGCCCGATGGACTCATGCTATAATGTAGCGAATTGGAAGGATTATTGGAGCGGAAGGTGGAGAAGGACAGGAAGAGCGCCATCGTAGAGCAATTCAGGGCTAATGAGAAGGACACCGGTTCGACCGAGGTCCAGGTAGCCATTATTACCGAGAGGATCAAGCGTCTAACCGAGCACCTCAAGGCGCACCGTCATGACCACCACTCTCAGCGGGGACTCCTGATGCTTGTGGGACAACGAAGGAGTCTGCTGGGCTACCTGAGAAGGCAGAATACAGCCAGGTATCAGGCCCTCGTGGGCAAGCTCGGACTTCGAAGGTAGCCTTGCGGCGTCCCCCGGTAGTATCGGCTTCGTTTCTATCCCGTCTGGAGGTTTGTTCTCACTATGTCACACACCATTGAAAGAGAGCTAGGCAAAAGGCTGCTCACCATGAAGACAGGGGATCTGGCCATGCAGGCCGGCAGCGCCGTCACCGTGAGCTACGGCGACACCGTGGTACTGGTCACCGCCTGCATGAGCAAGGAGCCAAGGGAGTCGATTGACTTCTTCCCCCTGACCATTGACTACGAGGAGAGGCTGTACGCCGCCGGGAAGATCCCGGGGAGTTTCTTCCGCAGGGAGGGCCGGCCCAGCCAGCATGCCATCCTGGCCAGCCGGCTGACCGACCGGCCGCTGAGGCCCCTCTTCCCCAAGGGTTTCCGTCATGAAGTCCAGATAATCATCACCGTTCTGTCGGCAGATCAGGAGAACTCGCCCGATGTGCTGGGGCTCATTGGCGCCTCCGCCGCGCTCTGCTCCTCGGAGATCCCCTTTGAAGGCCCCGTGGGGGCCATCCGCATCGGCTACAAGAACGGGGAGTTCCTGGTCAATCCCACCTACACGGAGCTTCAAGAAAGCGCCATCGATCTGGTCGTCGTCGGCACCAGGGACGCGGTGGTGATGGTGGAAGCAGAGGCCAAGGAGGTCTCCGAGAAGCTGATCGCCGAGGGGATCAAGTTCGGTCAGCGGGTCAACCAGGAGCTCATCAGCCTGCAGCAGGAGTTGATCGGCCTCAGCTCCAAGGAGAAGGTCAATTTCGTGCCACCGCCACCCAAGGCGGAGCTGGAGTCGGCGGTATCCTCCGCCCTTGGCGACAGGATCTCCGGGCTGTTCGGCCGGGGCAAGATTGACCGGGATCAGGCCGTTTCGGATTTGAAGGATGAGCTGGTGGCGAAACTGGCCGAGAAGTACTCCAAGCAGGAGGTTGTGCCGGTATTCGAGGCCAGGCTCAAGGCGGCATTGAGGGCCAACATCCTGAAGAAGGGCCTCCGTCCCGATGGCAGACACGTGACAGAAATCCGACCGCTGGACTGCGCCGTGGGGCTCTTGCCCCGCACGCACGGGTCCGGTATGTTCTCCAGGGGCCTGACCCAGGTACTCAACATCGCCACCCTGGGTTCCACCCGGGAGGAACAGCATCTGGATGGTCTCTCGGCGGAGGAGAGCAAGCGGTTCATGCACCACTACAACTTCCCGCCCTATTCCACGGGCGAGGTGAAACGGATCGGCACGCCGGGACGCCGCGAGGTTGGGCACGGGGCGCTGGTGGAGAAGGCTCTCTCGGCAGTGATGCCATCCGAGGGTGACTTCCCTTACACAATCCGACTGGTGTCCGAGGTCCTGAGCTCCAACGGCAGCACCTCTATGGCCTCGGTCTGCGCCGGCACGCTTTCCCTGATGGATGCCGGCATACCGATCAAGGCCCCCGTGGCCGGGATAGCCATGGGCCTGGTCACCGGGGAAGACAATGAGTTTGCGGTGCTCACCGATCTGGAAGGCATGGAGGATGCCTACGGCGACATGGATTTCAAGGTGGCTGGCACCGCCGCCGGGATCACCGCGCTGCAACTGGACACCAAACTCAAAGGTCTGAGCCAGGAGATCCTGGAGAAGGCGCTGAGCGATGCCCTGCAGGCCCGCCTGTTCATACTGACCACAATGCAGAAGACCATCGCCAAGAGCCGGCCGGACCTGAGCAAGTACGCCCCGCGGATGATCAAGATCAACATCGATCCGAGCAAGATAGGCAGCGTCATTGGACCGGGCGGCAAGACCATCCGCTCCATCATCGAACAGACGAAGACAACCATAGACATCGAGAACGACGGCACCGTGCTCATCGGATCGATAGACCCTGAGGCGGCCCAGAAGGCCATAGCCATGGTGGAAAACCTCACCAAGGATGTCGAGGTCAACAGCGTCTACACCGGCAAGGTAACCCGGATCTTCGGCTACGGAGCCCTGGTGGAGATCCTGCCCGGCAAGGAAGGGCTGGTTCACATCAGCGAACTGGCCGACTACCGGGTGCCCAGCGTGGAAGAGGTGGTCAAGGTGGGGGATGAGATCATGGTGAAGGTCATCGAACTGGACCGCCAGGGCAAGATAAGCCTTTCCCGCCGGGCTGTGTTCCAGGACGGAGCTCAGTCAGAAGGCCCGCCGAGACAGGGTCCCGGGGGTGCCCCGGTAAGGCCTCACGCTCCCAGACGACGCCCTGACGCACAGCACAGCGAAGGGAAGCCCCCAGAAGGTCGCCGGTACCACCGTCCCAGAAGCTAGATTCTAGCAGGACGGTTGAGTCCGGGAACAGAGACGCTATGCCAATCGACGTATTGATTCATGGCGCCCTGGGCAGGATGGGGCGGGAGGTGGTGGCGGCGGTCTGCAAAGACCCTCAGCTCAGGCCGGTGGGGGCGGTGGACCTGAAGGCGGAGGGGCCGAGGCTGCCCCTGCCCGGTAGAGAGGATTCCATCCCCCTCTCTTCGGATCTGGGCTCCCTCCTGGCCCAGACCAAGCCCCAGGTAGTGGTGGATTTCAGCATGGCTGAGGCGGCCATGAACGTGGCCAGGCTGGCCGCGCCAGGGAAGGCCAACCTGGTCATCGGCACCACGGGGCTATCGCCGGATGCCCTGAGCGAGATGGACCGGCTGGCCAGGGCCCATGGGGTGGGCATAATCGCAGCCCCCAATTTCGCGCTGGGCGCGGTGGTCATGGTCCACCTGGCCAAGGTGGCGGCCAGGCATTTCGACTATGCCGAGATCCTGGAGATGCACCACGAGCAGAAGCTGGATGCTCCCTCCGGCACGGCCCTGTCCACTGCCAGGGCCATGGCCGAGGCCAGAGGGAAGCCCTTCGTGCATCCGGGAACGGAGAAGGAGAGCCTGAAGGGGACTAGGGGAGGGGAGATGGGGGGTATCTCCGTTCACAGCGTGCGGCTGCCCGGGCTGATGGCCCATCAGGAGATCATCTTCGGCACATCGGGGCAGACACTGACCATCCGCCATGATACCATCAACAGGGAGTGCTACATGCCCGGCGTGATCCTGGCCGTGAAGAAGGCCGTGGAACTGAAAGGGCTGACCTACGGACTGGAGAAGATCCTCGGCCTCTAGAGACCGGAGAGAGACATGAAGAAGGTGAGTGTGGCCATAGTGGGGGCTACCGGACTGGTGGGCCAGGAGTTCATCAGGACCCTGGAGCAGCGTCGTTTCCCCATGTCTTCGGTGCGGCTCTATGCCTCCGACCGCTCGCACGGAAAGAAGATGCGGGTCGGCGGCGCGGAGGTGGAGGTCAAGGAGACCACTGCCGATTCCTTCTCCGGCATCGACGTGGCCCTGTTCTCCGCTGGGGCCGACATCAGCCGTCAGTTCTCCCCCATAGCGGCGGCCGGCGGGGCGGTGGTGGTGGACAACAGCGCCGCCTTCAGGATGGACCCCGAGGTGCCTCTGGTGGTCCCTGAGGTCAATCCGGAGGACATCGGCAGGCACCGGGGGATTATCGCCAACCCCAATTGCTCCACTATTCAGATGGTGGTGGCGCTCTTCCCGCTGCACAGGGTGAATCCCATCAGGAGGATCACCGTGGCCACCTATCAGTCCGTCTCAGGGACCGGGTCGGCGGCCATCGAGGAGTTGACCGGTCAGTCCCGGCTGGTCTTGGAGGGCGGCGAGGCCAGGCCCCAGGTCTACCCCTACCGGATCGCCTTCAACGTCCTGCCCGAGATCGACGTCTTCATGGAGAACGGGTACACCAAGGAAGAGTGGAAGATGGTGGAGGAGACCCGCAAGATCATGCATGCGCCGGATATCGCCGTCTCGGCCACCTGCGTGCGGGTGCCGGTGATGGTAGGACACAGCGAAGCGGTCCAGGCGGAGTTCAGCCGTCCCATGTCGCCGCAGGAGGCCAGGGAGATCCTCTCCAAGGCTCCCGGGGTGAGGCTGATGGACAACCCGGCCGGCAGGTCATATCCTTATCCACTGATGGCGGCTGGCCAAGATGATGTGTACGTGGGCAGGATCCGGAAGGACGCCTCCCACCCCAACGGACTGGTGCTCTGGATTGTGGGTGACAACCTGCGCAAGGGGGCGGCGCTGAACGCCGTTCAGATCGCCGAGCGGCTGGTCACCCAGAACTGAATCCGCGGCCGGGCCAGGGGCGATGGCGCCCGGGGTTGGGGGACCGCCGGCGTCCAGCCTCAGCAGCACTGACCGATTCAACCTTGTAGAATCAACGGCCTTTGACCGATAGGATCCCTCACCCGAAGCACTGACGGAAGGAGCTAGATTATGGAAGATCTCGGTCGACTGCTCACTGCCATGGTCACTCCCTTCGACGAAGACGGTGAAGTGGACTACCACCAGGCGAAGCAACTGGCCCGGACACTGCTGGAGTCGGGCAGCCAGGGCTTGGTGGTCTGCGGCACAACCGGCGAGTCGCCGACGCTGGCCAAGGAGGAGAAGCTGCGGCTCTTCGCCGAGGTGAAGTCGGTGGTCAAGCACGGCGTGGTGGCCAACACGGGCAACTACAGCACCAGGGCCAGCGTGGAGTTGACCAAGGAAGCGGAGCGGGCGGGGGCAGATGCCATCCTGGCCGTGGTACCATACTACAACCGTCCCACACAGGAAGGACTGTTCCAGCACTTCAATGCCATCGCCCAGAGCACCCGCCTCCCCTGCATACTCTACAATGTGCCGGGCAGGACGGTGACCAGCGTCTCCGCCGAGACGGTGATACGCCTGTCTCAGATCGAAAACATCGTGGCCATCAAGGAGGCCAGCGGGAACCTGGAGCAGGTGGCCAAGATCATCCAGGGCGCCAGAAAGGGGTTCAGGGTCTACAGCGGGAACGACAGCGATACCCTGCCCATCCTGGCTCTGGGCGGCTACGGTGTGATCAGCGTGGCATCACACTTGGTGGGCCGGCGGATCGCCGCCATGATAGACAACTTCCTCAACGCCAGAACGGAAGAGGCGGCCCGGATTCACCGCAGCCTTCTGCCACTGGTCAACAGCCTGTTCATCCTGTCCAATCCCATCCCGGTGAAGTATGCCCTGAACTGCCTGGGCTTTCCGGTGGGCAAGCCGCGTCTCCCCCTCATCGAGCCGGATGAGAAGAGCAAGAGCATTATCGAAGACGCCCTGAAGGACCTGCGCATCGACCTGCCCATCCGGGCCACGAAATGAGTCCCGAGGAGGAAGCCCTCTGATGAAGAACCCCAAGAAGCTGATAGCCTGGTTTGAGCAAATCGGCAGAGCCGACATCCCCATCGCTGGCGGCAAGGGAGCCAACCTGGGAGAACTGCTCAGGGCCCAGGTCCCCGTGCCCCCCGGCTTCGTGGTCACCGCCGATGCCTACTTCCGTTTCATCAAGGAGAACGACCTCGCTGAGAGGATTGAGCATCATCTGAGATACCTGGACCCACGGGACCACGCGTCGCTCCAGGATGTGGCCTTCGAGATCAAGCAGATCATCAGCCTGGCCCCCATGCCCGCCCCCATGGCTGCGGAGATCCGGGAGGCGTACCACAAGCTGCAGGGTCTGGTGGCGGTGAGGTCCTCCGCCACGGCAGAGGACCTCCCGGAGGCATCCTTCGCCGGGCAGCAGAGCACCTACCTCAACGTTCAGGGGGAATCCGAGGTGGTCAGCGCCGTCCAGAACTGCTGGGCCTCGCTCTTTGAAGCCCGAGCCATCTTCTACAGGAACGAGCACGACTTCGACCACCTCAGAACCGGCATCGCGGTAGTGGTCCAAAGGATGGTGCAGTCGGAGGTCTCCGGCGTTGTCTTCACTGCGGAGCCCTTGAGCAGCGACCATGACAAGATCATCATTGAGGCGGCCTACGGACTGGGCGAGGCGGTGGTTTCCGGGGAACTGACGCCGGACATGTACCTGCTGGAGAAGGAACCGTTGAGTCTGCTGGAGAGAAGGATAGCCCAGCAGGAGTGGCAGCTGACCAGGAACCCAAGACCCTCCGACAGGCGGCACAACATCAGGATGGACATCCCCCCCGAGAAGCAGAACGGGCAAAAGCTGGCCGACGCGGAAATCCTCGCCTTGGCGAAGATCGCCAGGACCATCGAGGAACTGTACGGGTGCCCGCAGGATATTGAGTGGGCCAAGCAGGGGGACCGCATCTACATCGTCCAGGCCCGGCCGATCACCACGTTGAAGGCCAAAGAGGCGCCCGTGGAGGAGATCAAGGGCGTGGAGCTCCTCAGCGGACTGCCGGCCAGTCCCGGGATAGCCGCCGGCCAGACGGAGATCATCCTTCACCCCTCCGAGATAGTCAGACTGAAGCACGGTCAGGTGCTGGTGGCGGAGATGACCACCCCCGACTTCGTGCCGGCCATGAAGCGGGCGGCGGCCATCGTCACCGACCGCGGCGGCAGGACCTGCCACGCCGCCATTGTCAGCCGGGAGTTGGGCGTGCCTTGTGTGGTGGGGACCAGCAACGCCACCAAGATACTGGAGGAGAAGCAACTGGTCACAGTGGACGGCTTCCAGGGCAAGGTCTTCCAAGGCAGGGTGGCCCCCGACACCCGGGTGGAGACCCCGGCAGTAGTGCGGAAGCACATCAAGACGGTGACCAAGGTTTATGTCAACCTGGCCGATCCGGATCTGGCCAGCACTGTGGCTGCCCGTGATGTGGACGGCGTCGGCCTGCTCAGGGCCGAGTTCATGATCGCCGGCATCGGACAGCATCCCCGCCACCTGATCGAGAACGGCCGGGGCAGCGAGTTCGTGGACAGGCTGGCCAAGGGCGTGAGCACGTTCGCCGAAGCCTTCAACCCAAGACCAGTGGTCTACAGAACCACCGACTTCAAGACCAACGAGTACCGCAATCTCAAGGGCGGGGAGGCCTACGAGCCGCTGGAGGAGAATCCCATGATCGGCTTCAGGGGGTGCTCCCGGTACCTCAAGGACGTGGGCGTCTTCAAGCTGGAGATCGAGGCCCTGAAGAAGGTCCGGGAGCAGTACGCCAATCTCTGGGTGATGCTCCCGTTTGTGCGCACCGTGAAGGAACTGGAGGAGTCCAGCGCCATCCTGGCCTCTCTGGGACTGGTCCGCCCGGATGACTTCAAGCTGTGGATGATGGTCGAAGTGCCGTCAAACGTCATCCTGCTCAACCGGTTCATCGACGTCGGCCTGGACGGCATATCCATCGGCTCCAACGACCTGACCCAGCTCATCCTGGGCGTGGACCGCGACAGCCCCAGCCTGGCGGAGATATTCGACGAACGGGACGAGGCCGTGCTCTGGGCCCTGGAAAGGGCGATCAGCGTGGCCAACCGGAGGAAGATCACCTGTTCCATCTGCGGGCAAGCCCCCTCGGTCTATCCCGAGCTGACCACGAAGCTGGTGGAATGGGGCATCACATCCGTCTCGGTGAACCCGGACATGATCGAGCATACCCGGTCAGTGATAGCCAAGGCGGAGGAGGATCTGGGCGTCCTCCCCGGCAGCTAGTCCCCCACCAGCCCCGGACACCGTATCGAGCAAGCTGTGGCTGCACCTCACACATCTATCCGCCTCTGGCTGGAAGGGAGGGAGGAGTCCCTTTCCCCCTACGCCGCCAAGAGCAGGCTCTCCAACGGCCGGGAGAGGCTCGAGGAGCCCTGTCCCACACGGACAGCCTTTCAGCGCGACCGGGACCGGATCATCCACTGCAAGGCCTTCCGCCGGCTGAAGCACAAGACCCAGGTGTTCATCGCCCCGCTGGGCGATCACTACGTCACACGGCTGACCCACACCCTGGAGGTGTCGCAGATCGCCCGCTCCATCGCCCGGGGATTGAATCTCAACGAGGACCTGACCGAGGCCATCGCCCTGGGGCATGACCTGGGCCACACCCCCTTCGGGCACACCGGGGAGGAGGTCCTGAGCGAGATCTCGCCCTTCGGCTTCAGGCACAACGAGCAGAGCCTCAGGGTGATCGACTCCCTGGAGAACGGGGGCAGGGGACTGAACCTCACCTCGGAGGTGCGGGAGGGCATCCTGAAGCACTCCAAGTCCGGCGTGGACGTCCTGGGCAAGGCCTGGGGAAAGGTGGACACCCTGGAGGGCCAGATCTGCAAGATCGCCGACCTCATCGCTTATGTCAACCATGACATCGACGACGCCCTCCGGGCCGGCATAATCAGCGAGGCCGACATCCCGGCCTCGATCACCGCGGTGCTGGGGCGGTCCCACTCCGAGAGGATCAACACCGTCATCTGCGACGTCCTGGACTGCTCCTGGGCCGCCAGGGGTGAGGGCCTGACGGGAGACGGATCGCGGCCGGCGATCGCCATGAGCCCCGGCGTGAACGAGACCATGAACACCCTGAGGGTCTTCCTTTTCGAAAGGGTGTACAATTCTGAGATGGTGGAGGCCGAGTCGGACCGGGCGAAGGGGACGGTGCGCCGGCTCTACGAGCACTTCATGGGTCACGAGGAACAACTCCCCAACGAGTATGCTCAAGGGGGGGAGCCTCTGGCCAGGAGGGTGCTGGACCACGTGGCCGGGATGACCGACCAGTACGCCATGAGAAGGGCCAGGGACCTCGGCCTTTCGTGACGGCGTTCCCCGGAGAGATTCAGAGGCTGACAGAGGACGGATGAGGACTGCGGGAAGCGTGGACACCATAGACGAGGTGAAACAGAGGATCGACGTCGTCGAGGTGGTCGGCAGCTACGTGCCCGACCTGAAGAAGGCGGGGCGCAACTACAAGGCCCGCTGTCCCTTCCACCAGGAGAAGACCCCCTCCTTCTACGTCTTCCCCGACCGCCAGAGCTGGCACTGCTTCGGGGCCTGCAGCACCGGCGGCGATGCCTTCTCCTTCGTGATGAAGAAGGAAGGCATCGGCTTCGGTGAAGCCCTGAGGATACTGGCGGACAGGGCCGGGGTGCCGCTGACCTTCAGGTCGGCGCACGAAGGCGAGACGGAGGCGGACAAGCTCAAGGGAATGAACGAGGCCGCGGCGGAGTACTACCACCACCTGCTCCGCCGCTCCGCGGCCGGCGAGAAGGCCCGGGCCTACCTGGCCGGCCGGGGCATCCCGGACAAGACCATAGCCCAGTTCCAGCTGGGCTACAGCCCTGACAGCTGGGACTCGCTGCGGCAGGAGATGCTCAGAAGGGGCTATCGGGAGACCGAGTTGGCCGCGGCCGGACTGCTGATCGAGAAGGAGCACCGGGGGGGCACGTACGACCGCTTCCGGAACCGGCTGATCTTCCCAATCCGGGACGTGAATGGCAGTGTGCTGGGCTTCGGGGCCCGGGCACTGGATGATTCCTTGCCCAAGTACCTCAACTCTCCACAGACGCTGGTCTTCGACAAGAGCAGCGTGCTCTACGGCATCGAGCAGGCCAAGTCCGCCGTCAGGAAGCAGGACTCAGCGGTCATCGTGGAGGGCTACGTCGATGCCATCGTGGCCCACCAGTACGGCTTCAGCAACGTGGTGGCTTCCCTGGGCACCGCCCTGACCGAGAGACAGGTGGGCCTGATCAAGAAGCTGACCAAGAACCTGGTCCTGGCCCTTGACGCCGATGCCGCCGGCGAGATGGCCACACTGAGGGGGATCGAGGTGGCCAGCCACACCTTCGACCAGAGGGTAATCCCTCTGCCCACGCCGGCGGGGCTGGTGAAATACGAGGACGTCCTTGACGCCGAGATCAGGGTCATGGTCCTGCCCGCGGGAAAGGATCCCGACGAGGTGATCAGGGAAGACCCCGGGGAGTGGCAGCGGCTGTTGGGCCAAGCATCGCCGGTGGTGGACTACACCTTTGAGCTGGTCATCTCCAGGGTAGACCCGAAGAGGATGCAGGACAAGTCCTCTGCCGTGGACAGACTGCTGCCCCTGATCGCCGGGATCAAGCACCCCGTCCGTCAGGCCCACTACCTGCAGAAGTTGGCCCGGGTGGTGGGGCTGGACGAGAGGGCTCTCGCCGCGGCCATGAAGCAACTCAGGCTCCCGCCCACGGACTTGAGGCGGGAAGCCGCTCCATCACGCCCGTCCCGGCTGGTCTCTCCGCTGTCCCAATCCGACCCGCTGGCGGAATACTGCCTCTTCCTGATCATCTCCCACCCCGATCTGAGTAGCCATGCCTCGGGTCTGTCGGCCGATCTCTTCGCCGGCCACAGCGAGAACCGGGAGCTGTTCCTTGCATGGCAGCAGTCCCATGATCTAGAATCGATGCGCCAACAACTGGATGTTGCCCTTCTAGAGCACCTGGACGCCATTCTGGCCAAGCCGGTTCCCCCATTGTGCGGCCAAGAGTTGGAGCGTGCCCTAGCGGAGTGCGTCCGCCGTCTGCGGGAGCGCTGGCTGAGGGAGATGAAGACCAGGGAGAAGATCCTGCTTTCGGAGACGGAGTCCGAGGGCAGCAGCGCCGACCTCGAGGAGATCCAACAATCGGCAGTGAAGCTCAATACTGAACTGGGAGAGGTTTTCCTCTATGCCAAACAAAGCAAAGGCCAAAGGCCGGGCTAGCACCAAGAAACCCCAGGGCAAGAAGACCGGGTCATCGGCTGAGGACAGTCAGAAACAGAAAGCCGTGTCGTCCGCCTCCCGCCCCAAGAGCGAGGAGAAGCCGGGGAAGGCTGGCAAAGCTGCGGCGGAAACGAAGCGCCCTCAGCAGAAGCGACCCAAAGCACGGCCCCGGGCCAAGGACTCCAAGCCGCCCAAGGACAAGGAGGCCGGCAAGGCCCCGGCCGCCGTCGAGCAACCGGCCGTGAAGAGGCCCAGAGGAAGGCCACGGACCAGGAGCCTCCCGGCGGCACAGGCCAAGGCCTCCAAACCGCCCAAGGACAGGAAGGCCGGCAAGGCCCCGGCCGCCGTTGAGCAGCCAGCCGTGAAGAGGCCCAGGGGAAGGCCCCGGACCAGGGGTGTCCAGGGCGCCGAGGGCAAGAAGCCGGCTCCAGGAGCCAGCTATGCCGGAGCTGAGCACTGGTCCCATGAGGGCATGGGCAGCGGCTACGAGCCAGAATCGGAGTCCATCGAGGATATCTATGCCATGCCCCCCGGAGAGGAAGCGGAGACCGGGCCGCAGCGTCCCGGAGAGATCACGCCGGGTGCAGTGGCCACCGCAAAGCCCGCCCAGCCAGCGGCGAAGATGGCCCTGGACGAACTGGAGGTGGCCGACGACCCGGTGCGGATGTACCTCCGTCAGATCGGCCGGGTGCCGCTGCTCACCGCGGATGAAGAGAAGGCCCTGGCCAGAGACAAGGAGGAGAAGGACTACGTCGGCGCCATCAGGGAGGAGCACTCCCGCAACACGGGCAGGCCAGCCTCGGCCATTGACATCGTCATAGTCCTGCTGCAACGGCTGGACAAGACCATCCCACTGCTCAAGGCCGTGGAGAAGCAGATCTCCCTCACCCCACAGAGCCGTTTGGAGAAGAGGATCTCCGCCCCTCAGTTGAGGGCCGCCCTGGACAGAGAGCTCAGCCCGGAACTGATAGAGAGCCTGTCTCAGTCACTGGAGGAGACCCCTCCCGCCATCGAGCAGTCCCTCAAGGACCTCTCGCTGGCCAGTTCGCTGTTGCCGCCGCAGGTCCTCCGCGCCATCGGGAAGAAATCGCTCGGCGAACTGAGCCGGCTGATCAGCGATCCGGACTTCCGCGAGGGGCTGGAGCCATACGAGGGCCAGATTCAGGCATATCTCAACAACCTCGCCTACAAAGGCAGGCTGGCCGAGGAGCGCCTGGTTGAAGCCAACCTGAGACTGGTGGTCAGCGTGGCCAAGAAGTACGCCGAGCGGGGGATGTCCTTCCTGGACGTGATCCAGGAGGGCAATATCGGCCTGCTCCGGGCAGTGGAGAAGTTCGACTACCGCCGGGGCTACAAGTTCAGCACCTATGCCACGTGGTGGATCCGCCAGTCCATCACCCGGGCCATCGCCGACCAGGCGCGGACCATCCGCATACCGGTCCACATGGTGGAGACCATCACCAAGCTGTACCGGACCACCCGCCGTCTGGCTCAGGAATTCGGCCGGGAGCCCACCATCGAGGAGATCAGCGCCGAGATGGAGATACCCCCGGAGAAGGTAGAGGAGATCATGAAGATCTCCCAGGAGCCGATCTCTCTGGAGACCCCCATCGGAGAGGAAGAGGACAGCCATCTGGGGGACTTCATCGAGGACCGCAAGATCATGTCCCCGGTGGATACCGCCTCCTATGAGCTGCTCAAGGACCAGATAACCGAGGTCCTGGATACGCTCACCCCGAGGGAACAGAGGGTGCTCCGGCTGAGGTTCGGACTGGAGGACGGACGGGCCCGCACCCTGGAAGAGGTGGGCAAGGAGTTCAAGGTCACCCGGGAGCGGATCCGGCAGATCGAGGCCAAGGCGCTGCGCAAGCTGCGTCATCCCACCCGGAGCCGGAGACTCAAGGACTACCTCGAATAGCCGGCGCCCCGCGACCGGCTCATGTCAACCGGACCCGGGCGGCCACAGGGGGTATGGCTGTGCAACCGGGCGGGTGGTGGCGAAACCTTCAGTTGGACTACTTCAGGTTGGCCAGCAGCCTCTTGGCCTTGCTGGGATCGAGCTGCTTCATCATCTTCTGCACCTGGCGGAACTGGTTCAGGAGCTGGTTGACGTCCTGAGGGGTGGTGCCACTCCCCCGGGCGATGCGCCGGCGCCGGCTGCCGTCGATGATCTCAGGATGGCGGCGCTCGTCCCTGGTCATGGACAGGATTATGGCTTCCACCTTCTTCATCCGCTGCTCGTCCATTCCCTCGGGCAGGCGGCGGGAGAGCGCTGACAGCCCCGGGACCATCTCCATCAGGTGGGTGAGCGAGCCCATCTTCTTCACCTGGCGCAGCTGGTCCAGGAAATCCTCCAGATCGAAGGTGGCCGTGCGCAGCTTCTTCTCCATGTCCTTGGCCCACTTCTCATCGACCGTCTTCTCCACCTTCTCAATCAGGGTGAGCATGTCACCCATGCCCAGGATGCGGGAAGACATGCGGTCGGGGTAGAAGGCCTCCAGGGCGTCGACCTTCTCCCCTGTTCCGATGAACTTGATGGGCACTCCGGTGACCGTCCTCACGGAGAGGGCCGCGCCTCCCCGGGCATCGCCGTCCATCTTGGTCATGATCAGTCCGGTCAGTCCCACGTTGGTGTTGAACTCCTCGGCCACCCGCACCGCCTCCTGTCCGGTCATGGCGTCGACCACCAGGAGCACCTCCGAAGGCTGGAGCACCTTCTTCACATCCACCACTTCCTTCATCAGCGCCTCATCGATGTGGAGGCGGCCCTGGGTATCCACCACCACCCAGGTGGCCGCCAGCTCCCGGGCCCGATCAAGGGCATGACTGCAGATCTTCACCGGCGATGCTTTCTGGTCCTCGGCGTAGACAGGCAGGTCAAGCTGCCGGCCCAGAACGACAAGCTGCTCTATGGCTGCCGGCCGGCGGGTATCGGCCGCCACCAGCAGGGGACGCTGCCCGGAGCGCCTCAGGTGCAGTCCCAGCTTGGCCGCCGTGGTCGTCTTGCCGCTGCCCTGCAGTCCGACCAGCATCAGGACAGAGGGGGGATGTCCGGCGGGGGTGAGCGTGCTCTGTCCGCCGCCGAGGATGGCGGTGAGCTCCTCATGAACGATCTTGACCACCTGCTGCGTCGGGGTGAGGCTCTGGAGGACCTGGCCGGTGAGCACCCGCTCCCTCACCTTGGCGGTGAACTCCTTGACCACCTTCAGGTTGACGTCCGCCTCCAGGAGGGCCAGCCTCACCTGGCGCATGGCCTCATCAACGTCCTTCTCGGTGAGCCCGCCCTTGCCGCTCAGCTTCTTGAAGACCTGGCCGATCTTTTCCGAGAGAAGCTCAAACATCCCTGTCTTCTTCCATGCCCGAGACCCTGCGAAGAGCCGAAGGCAAGTATCATTTTATCTGCGGGAAGGTCAAAAGAGAAGCTGATGGTGAGGATAGTGGTGGCGCCTGATCCGGGGGTTGGGCCGGTTCCCTACATGGCCAGGCTGCAGACGCCTGACTCCAGGCGCTTGATGAGATGCCGGGTGGTCATCCGCTCGGCTATGTCCCTCACATCTTCCGGCATGTTCTGGTGGGGGAAGAGCATGACCAGCTCGCCCGACCGGCCGGAGACGCACGCCTGGGGCTGGCCCATCATGCAGACGAAGGCCCCGGCCAACTCATCCTCAAGATCAACCGCCTGGCCGTCGGCCTTGGGCCAGATATGGACCAGGGTCTTGCCGTCGAGGGCCAGATCTACGCTGCAGCGCATGACTCGCCCCCCGCAGATCTAGAGACAGCCAGCTGTTCTGACAAATACACGTAAGCGATCTCCCTCAGGACATCTCATTGCCGCCGCAGTTAGGATCAGGCGATCATGGCGGGGTATCGGCAGCCACAGATCAGGCCAACAACGTGGCGACAACCGGATGGTATAATATTGTAGGGGCTGGTGGTTTACCCTCCTTTGCAGTGGCATCTCCTGCCATACCCACCAGCCCTCTCCCCGCACTCTGCTTTCTTCGGCTGCCCGCTTGATTGTGTAGCACACACTCTCAAGCGTTGTCAACGCAGAATTGAGCGTGACGCGTGCGTCAGGCCAATAATGACACGAAAATGTAACACTTCGGAGCACTTCGCGGTGCGGCCTGCGGCTGCCCCTTTCCCAAGCAAAGCCACGCCGACCCCTAGGATCGGAGTGAGCCCGGGTCTAGTAGATGCGCTTCTTCAGCTCATCGGGGCGGAGGATGACGATGCGCTTCTTCTCAAGGGAGATCAGCCCGCTATCCTGAAACAGGCCGAGCTGCCTGTTCATGGCCACCCGACTGACACCCACGGCGGCAGCCAGGTCCTGCTGGGTCAGCTGGAGGTCTATCTCAGTGCCGCCGGCGCTCTTGATGCCGTGCTTCTCAGCCAGTTCCAACAGCCGCTTGGCCAGCCGGGCCGGCAGGTCCAGGAACATGGCGTCCTCCAGCAGATGGCTGGTCTTCCGCCAGCCGGTGGCCACGGAGGCCAGGATGGCCCTGACCATATCGGCATTGGCGGTCAAGATGCCCAGGAAGTCATCCCGGTTCAACGTCAGCGTCTGGGTAGCCTCCATGGCAACGGCGCCGGCGGAGCGGGGCTTCCCATCCAGCAGGGCGATCTCTCCGAAGGAGTCGCCGGCGGTGAGCAAGGCCATGATGATCTCCTCCCCCTCGGGAGACGAGGTGGCGATCTTCACCTGGCCGCTCTTGACGATGTGCAGGTCGGACCCGGGGTCATCCTGATGGAAGATGACCTCACCCCGACGGTAGCTGCGGGTCTTCAGCTTGGCCGCCAGCTCAGCCAGATGATCAGCCTTCAAAGAGGCGAACAGTGGAACCTTGGCCAGGAACGCTGCGTCTTCCATCTCATCAAACCTCAATATAGCGGGTCATCCCGCCGCATTCACTGCTCCAACTTCCTGATGGCATCGCGACTCATGGCCAACCAGAAATCCATGCCCATCTCTTCGGCCATCGCCCGGGCGGTGGTCAGCAGTTCCAGGGCCTTGCCCCGCTGACCGCTGCCGGCATAGTGCCGTCCCAGGAGCAGCCGTCCCATGCAGGAGAATGCCCGAGCCTCGATCTCCTCTTCGATAGCGATCCCCTTCAGAATGTACTCCTCCGCCCTGGCGTTCTCCGAGGGTCTAGCTGCGCCTAGAACCCCTCCCAAGACAAGCCATGAAAAGCCCTCATAGGCTCTCTCGGCATTCCGTTGAGCCAGCCTTACAGCCTCCTCCGCGCAGTGTTGAGCGCTCACCAAGTCCCCCGAGAGGAAATGCATCATTCCCAGGAAGGCATACGGTACAGATTGGTAGAAGGACATGCCCGCATCAGTGTTGATCTCGATGGCCCGCTCCAGATGCCGTCTAGCCGCCTTCATGTCTCCGAGATAGACGTGTGCCATGCCCAGTCCGCTGTGAGTGCAAGCGGACATGTAGACGAACTGTGTCGCCTCACAATGCTGGATGGCATCTCGGAGGTGCTCCAGAGCGCGCACCGCGTCACCTTTCAAAGTGAACATGACACCGTATGCCACTTCGACGATGGTCAGGCCATAGCGGTTGTCTATCCTGCGCACGAAGCGGAGGGATTTCTCGCAACGCTCCTCCGCTTCCCTGAAATTGCCCATGTAGCCCATGGCCATGCCCTGCATGGCCAGAAGAACAGAATATGTGTTGAATGGCCGGCCGAAGTAGTCGGCTTCCCTGTGCACCCTCTCCAGCACGGCAATGCACCTGTCAGCCACTTCGACTGCCTTCCGAGCCTGGCCCAGGTTGGCAGCACACTGCACCAGTTCCCAGCCGCTGGCCACCAGCAAGTCCAGATCGCCCCTATCCTCCCCTTGCCGGAAGGCGGTTTCGGCACAAGCGAGGCCTTCCACTGCCCGCCCCTTGGCCGCATAACAGCAGCTCAGGATGGTCTGGAAGTTCGCCCGGCTCTTCTCATCCCCCAACTCCTTTGACAGCCGCTCCCCCTCCTGCAGGATCTCAAGGGAATCACCGGGGAATCCCAGGCCGAACAAGGGGAAGTCCATGAGAAGACGGATTTCCACGCTGGCCTTCCTGTTCTGCTCGGTTGCCGGCATCTGGTCCAGGACGCCGAGGGCCTGTTTGTAGTAGCCCAGGGCTTCCCTGAGGGAGAAGCTGAGTGAAGCCTTCTGTCCGGAGAGCTTCAGGTAGTGGAGGGCCTTCTCCCAGCTCTCGGCCAGGAGGTAGTGATGCGCCAGCATCTCGTAGAACTCGTCCAGTCTGTCGGCGTAGATCTCCTCGATGGCCTTGCCGATCCTCTCGTGGATATCCCTCCGCCTCTTGACAAGCAGGGAGTTGTAGGCTACCTCCTGAGTCAAAGCATGCTTGAAGACATATTCCAGCTCGGGGAAGAGGCTCTTCTCGTAAATGAACTCCAGGCCCTGCAGATTGACCAGGTAGGACTTCAGTTCCTCCCTCATGCCGGTGATGGTCTGGAGGATGCGGAAGGCGAAGTCCCTGCCGATGACGGAAGCCACCTGCATGGTCCGCTTCAGGTTGTCCTCCAGTCGGTCCATGCGGGCCGCGATGATACCCTGGATGGTGCCGGGAATGGGTATCTCGGAGGCCTTCCGGGTCAGCACATAGCGGTGATCCTTCCTCTCAATGGACCCGTTCTCCAGCAGGGCATGGGTGAACTCCTCCATGAACAGTGGATTGCCGGCAGCGGTGGTCAGGATGAGGTTCTTCAATTCAGGGGCGACCTCTCCCTCCTCCAGGATGAACTGCACCAGCTCGGCGCTGGAGGTGAGGGACAGTTGATCCACCCCTATCTGGCGGTAGTAGGACTTGCTGGCCCACTGGTGGGTGTACTCCGGCCGGTAGAGCAGCAGGAGAAGGATGGGGGTATTGGCCAGGAAACCGATGAGGTATCCCAGGAACTCCTCGGAGGTCTTGTCTATCCAGTGCAGGTCCTCGATGGCCAGGACAAGCGGCTTGTTCTGGCTTTCACGGATGAGCATGTCCCTGATGGCCTCGAAGACCTTCATCCTCTTCAGAGGGGCATCCAGCCTGCGGTAGGCCTCGTCCTCTGCATCTAGGGAGAGGATGTCCTGCAGGGGCGGCAGGGCATCCCTGAGTTTCTCATCAAGCTGCACCGTCTTCTCGGCCATCTTCTTCTTGATGAGGTACTCGCGGTCGCCTTCCTCTATGCCAAAGTAGGCCCTGAGGACGTCCAGGAAGGGCAGATAGGGCATTGAGCCGCCATAGTGCAGACAACGGCCTTGGAGGAAGGTGAATTCTCCTTCGGGCAACGACCGCTTCAGTTCCAGGAGCAGTCTGGACTTGCCCACCCCGGCCTCTCCCACCAGTGCCACGATCTGTCCGGAGCCTGCCTTCGATTTCTCGAAGGCCTCTTTCAGGGTGGCCATCTCTCTGTCGCGCCCAACGAAGCGGGTGAGTCCGCGGAGGACCGAGGCTTCGATGCGGGTGGCCACTTCGGTGGCTCCCAGCAATTCGTGGGCTTCTGTCAGCCCCTCTTTGCCCTTCACCGCCTTCCTGCCCAGAGCTTTGAATCTGAAGAAGTCCCGGGCCATCTTGTAGGTGTCCGGGCCTGCCAGGATGGTCCCCGGCTCGGCCATTGCCTGCATCCTCGAGGCCAGGTTGGTGGTGTCACCCTGGGCGGTGTAGTCCATCCTCAGGTCATTGCCAATCGACCCCACTATCACCGGCCCGGAGTTGAGGCCTATCCTCATCTTGAACTCTGCCCCACAGTCCCTCTTGACCTTCTCTCCATATGTTTCCAGGGCTTTCTGGATGGCCAGGGCAGCATGACAGGCCCTCTGGCCATGGTCTTCATGGGATACCGGGGCTCCAAAGAGGGCCATGACCCCATCTCCAGTGAATTGGTTGATCGTCCCTTCATATCTGTGGATCTCGTCCATTAGTATCTGGAAGCAGCCGTCCATGATCTGATGGCATTCTTCTGAGTCCAATTTCCCCGACATGGCGGTGTAGTTGGCCACGTCGGCAAAGAGCACCGTGACCAGCTTCCTCTCTCCCTCCAGAGAGCTGCGGTCTTTGAGTATCTTGTCCGCCAGAAACTTGGGGGTGTAGCTCTGGGGTTTGGTGTAGTCGATGGCGATAGCCGTTCTGGGCTTGCTCAGGTCGTGACCACACTGATCGCAGAATCTGGCCCTCTGCCCTACCTCAGCCTCACAACTGGGGCAGGTGAGAGCAAGCGGGGCACCGCACTGATCGCAGAACCTGGCGCCTTGCCTATTGTCAGCCTGGCATTTGGGGCATCTCATGCGGTCACCCCCTGACCGGAAGTGGATGAGGAACCCTCGACTGGGATGATATCACAAACCAGGTGTCTGAACCAAAGCACCACCCTGCACGGCCGCCGGGGTGTAATCAGGTTTACAGTCGCGGTGTAGCCCACTTGATAACACCTTGGCCCTCACAGGGTCTACCATGAAGCCAGACAACAAGAGGAGGCATGAAATGGAAAACAGAAATGAGATCAACGCCCTGGTGGTCTTCCTGATGGGACTGGGAATCCTGGTGGTCACCCTGGGACTCTGCACCGATATCTACAGCGTCCAGCTGGGCTTCATCGGTCTGGTGGCCTCCTGGGTGGTGGCCATCACCCTAAGGGTCTACCACACCGGCACAGCCAATGACACCGACTTCTGGGCATACAGCTAAGGCTTGAGGATCGAGAAGGGAAGGAGGCAAGGAAAATGGCAAGAGAGATGAGAGAAGCGGGACCCCTGGCAGTGATGCTCTACCCTATCATCGCCATCGGCACCCTGGGCCGTGGCCTGCTCCGGCTGATCTGCGGACCCTGCGACGACTGCCAAGAGTATGAGTACCAGTTCTAGACACATCAAGAAAGGCGCCCCCCTTTCTGAACGATAGACCCCCCGAATCGGGGGGTTCATCGTTTTGCATCTCTGACAGACAACCCCCGAGGAGTATCTGCGTCCGACTGCATCGCCGGCATACCTGAACCAGCCTACTGGACGTGCCGGCCCAAATCCCCGGGGCGGAGTATGGTGATGCGTTCCTCGTCGGCGGATATGTCGGGCGGTAGTACGGCTGCCTGCCTACTTTCGACAGCTATGAGTCCGCTGTCGCTCAGGACACGGAGGTGCCTCTTCAGGGTGGCAGGGCTCACCCCGAGAGCAGCAGCCAGATCATTGTGTGTCAGGTGCAAGTCTATCTCGATGCCCTTCTCGGTCTTGAGACCATGCTTCTCGGCCAACTGCAGCAGGCGCTTGCCCAGCCGACCGGGAATGTCCAGAAACATGGCATCCTCCAACAGGTGGCTGGTCCTTCGCCAACCAGCTGCCAGAGAGGCCAGCACTATGCCCATCATTCCCGGATTCCTGCTCATGACGTTCAGGAAGTCCGCGCGATTGAGTGTCACGGTCTGCGTATTGTCCATGGCCATGGCACTGGCGGAGCGAGGCTGGCCATCCAGGAGAGATATCTCTCCGAATGAATCTCCGGGGGTCAAGATGGCCATGATGATCTCTTCTCCCTCCACAGACGTGGCGCTGATCTTCACCTGACCACTCCTGATGATGTGCACATCAGATGCGGGATCATTCTGCCAGAAGATGACCTCACCCCGGCGGTAGTTGCGGGTCTTCAGCTTGGCGGCAAGTTCGGCCAGATGATCGGCCTTCAGCGAGGCGAACAGGGGGACCTTGGCCAGGAATGCTGTGTCTTCCATCTCGTCAAACCACTGCGCGGCAGGTCAGTCATATCTGGAGGAGCGCCCGTAGTAGACCCGGAGTGTGATAGCCACTACCCAGGAAGCCACCAGTCCCACGAATCCGACCTTGTAGCTGTAGAGATCGGTGAGGGGACCGAAGACCTGGAGGACAAGGCCCAGACCCAGCAGGAATACTACCGTAGCATCTCTGGCACCGCGGCGATGGTAGACCAGAAACGAGATGGCCACAACCACGGCAGCGAGCAACCCAAGGAAGCCCGCCTTGTAGCTGTAGAGATCGGTGAGGAGACCTATCACCTGGATCAGGACACCAATGCCGATGAGGAATACGGTGACGGCGGCTACTGCGCGATTCTGGCCACCCATGGTGTGCCTCCTTTCAGGCTCCACTCCCTACGCCGGCCTGCCAGTGGGCAGGTCGTCATAGGTTAGTGGACGCACAAGATCGGATGAAACAGGAACTCCCCAGATTGTAGCCCTCGGAGGTTCGCTTGTGAAGTGGCTGTCGAGTCCCCCGGGGGAGGGCAACTTCAGCCCGGGAGTGCAATCAAGTTTACAGTCGCGGTGTAGCCCACTTGATAACACCTTGCCCCTCAGAGGGCTTACCATCAAGTCAGACAACAAAAGGAGGTGCGAAATGAGAAGCAACAGAAACGAGATCAACGCCCTGGTGGTCTTCCTGATGGGACTGGGAATCCTGGTGGTCACCCTGGGACTCTGCACCGATGTCTACAGCGTCCAACTGGGCTTCATCGGCCTGGTGGCCTCCTGGGTAGTGGCCATCACCCTAAGGGTCTACCACACCGGCACTGCCAACGACAACGACTTCTGGGCGTACAGCTAGGGCTTGAGGATGGAGAGAGGAAGGAGGCAAGGAAAATGGCAAGAGATGAAATGAGAGAAGCGGGACCCCTGGCAGTGATGCTCTACCCTATCATCGCCATCGGTACCCTGGGCCGTGGCCTGCTCCGGCTGATCTGCGGACCCTGCGACGACTCCCCAGAGTATGAGTATCAGTTCTAGACACAAGAAGAAAGGTACCCCCCTTTCTGAACGATGAACCCCCCGAATCGGGGGGTTCATCGTTTCTTGGGTTGACACACCTCAAAGTGACATGATACTATCTGAACAGATATGCACTGAAGAGATACGCATAGACGGCGGCCAGCCAGAGGCGCACGCCACTATGGGACACCTGACCTCAAAGAGCTACCGCGAGTTGCAGGCCCGACTGGATCAGGCGCCGCAGGGTGCCCCTCCCTCCGAGACCCTGTTCAGGATATTGGGGGTCCTGTTCAGCGAGGAGGAGGCCAGGCTGGTCTCGGTGCTGCCCATCAACTTCTTCACCGTCCGGGAGGCCGCCCGGCTGTGGCGGAAGACGGAGGATGAAGCCAGGGCGGCGCTGGACAGACTGGCCGACAAGGGCATCCTCTTTGACCTCGCCATCGGGCAAACCCAGGCCTACATACTCACTGCCCCCATGGCGGGCTTCTTCGAGTTCAGCCTGATGCGGCTAGACGACCGGTTTGACAAGAAGGTTCTCTCTGAACTCTACCACCAGTACGTCAACACCGAGGAGGACTTCATCCGCTCCGTGTTCTCCATTGAGCCCAGCATACTGCGGACTTTCATACATGAAGGGACAATCGCGGAGGGGGACGCCGTCGTTGTTCTGGACTACGAGCGGGCCACCCGGATCATCGACACGGCCACGTGTGTCACCGTGGGCATCTGCTACTGCCGCCACAAGATGGAGCACATGGGCCGGCCCTGCAACAACCCCCAGGAGGTCTGCCTGACCTTCAACAGCGCTGCGGAGACCCTCTCCAAGCACAGGATAGCCCGGGAGATCGGCAAGGCAGAGGCGCACCGCATTCTGAAGCAGTGCGTCGATCTGGGCCTGGTGCAACTGGGCGACAACGTGCAGCAAGGGGTGAACTGGATCTGCAACTGCTGCTCCTGCTGCTGCGAAGGACTGCTGGCCTACCGGAGGCTGGGCTGCAATACCAGGATCACCACCAACTTCGTCTCCGCGGACGGAGGCACTGAATGCACGGCCTGCGGCACCTGCGTGAAGAGCTGCCCCGTCGAGGCCATCACTCTGCGCGAAGGGGGGAACGGGGACGACCGCGCTGTGGTCGACGCCGACCGGTGCATCGGCTGCGGTGTCTGCGTCAGGTTCTGCCCCGCAGGGAGCAGGGTCATGGAAAGAAGGAAGGAGACGGCGTTCGTGCCCAAAGACACCTTTGAGCGCATCGTGACCAGCGCCATCAGCACAGGGAAGCTGCACAATCTGCTCTTCGACAACCGCACCCTGTGGACGGACAACATGCTGCGCCGTCTGCTGGGGGTATTCCTGTCTCCCCGGCTGTCCCAGACCGTGCTGTCCCGGAATGGGATCCGGTCGAGATTCATAGAACGGCTGATCAGATGGCGGCGCTACGCCCTGGTCAACGAGCTGGTCAACAGCGGGCGGAAGCCGGACTACTCGCATCCGGAACTGCGGAGAAGGCCGCTCCCCGGAGCAGGCGGCTAGAGACGGGGCCGGCGGTCACAGCCCCAGATCGGCGGCGATGCCTTTCATGGCCTCCAGGCCCAGGCTGACGAACTCATCCAGACCCAGGCCGATCTGCTGGCAGGAGGCGATGGCCTCCCGGTTGGCCCCGGCGGCGAAGCGCTTCTCCTTGAACCGCTTCATCAGGGATTCGCCGGTCAGTCCCGCCAGGCTCTTCTCGGGACGAATCAGCGCCCCCGCTGTGATCAGTCCGGTGAGGGGGTCCACGCAGAACAGGGCCCTGTCGAGAAGGGTCTCGCAGGCTATGCCGTGGGCTTCGTTGTGGCAGAGGATGGCATGGCACATGGACTCCGAAGCGCCCATCTCGCGGGCCAGCTCCGCACCGACCCTGCTGTGCTGCCGGGGATCTTGTCCGGTCAACTCCACATCGATGTCGTGGAGGAGTCCGGTCAGTCCCCACTCCTGCTCATCCTGGCCGAGCCTCCGGGCCAGGGCAGCCATGATGGCCTCGGTGGCCAGCATGTGCTTGATGAGGTTGGCATTGCGGACCCTGGCCTGGATGGAACCGACGGCGACTTCCCTGTCCATAGAACCAGCGGCGTTCCAGCCCCCGTCTAGCCCTTGCTTCTCTGCAGCAGGGGAATGCGGGGGATGAGCCTGGTCCACTCCCTCCGTTCCCAGACCACCAAGAGCTGGCTGGCGATGAAGATGGAGCTATAGGCGCCGGCAACGACGCCGACGAGCAGGGCCACCAGGAAGCTGCGGATGGGGCCGCCCACGAAGAGGTAGACCGCGAGGATGGCCAGCACGGTGGTGAAGGTGGTGTTGAGGGAGCGGGTGAGGGTCTCGTTGATGCTGAGATTCACCGTGTGCTCGAATTCAGCCGTGGCATCCCTGGCCGAGTTCTCCCGCACCCGGTCCAGGACTACTATGGCGTCGTTGACGCTGTAGCCGATGACCGCCAGGATGGCGGTGACGAACATGGGGTCGATCTCCCAGTCAAGCGTTCTTCCCAGGATGGAGAAGATCCCCAGCACCGCCCCGATATTGAACAGCAGGGCGATCACCGCCCCGGCGCCATAGCGCAGGGAACCGGCCACCTTGCGGAAGGCCCAGGTGATGTAGATGAGCATGGCCACTGCGGCCACGCCCATGGCGATGGCGGCATTGCGGGTCGTCTCCGAGGCCACGATGGGCGAGACGGAGTAGAAGTCGCGCACCACCCCCACCCCTTCCAGCTCGCTTCTGACCTGGGCCTCGTCCATCTCCCCCATCCGGATGAAGTAGTCGCCGTCGCCGAGCACCTGAACGATGGCTCGTTCCTGGCCCAGGTTGGCCAGGTTCTCTCTGACCTGATCAGTGGTCAGAGTCTCCCCCTCCTTGGGCCCCAGGGTCACGGAGATGCCGCCCTTGAAGTCGATGCCCGCCTTCAGCCCCCCGGGCAGGAGCGCCGAGACGAGGCTGGCGATGGCGATGATCAGCGAGATGAGGAGGAACCAGTGCCTCCTGGCCACGAAGTCAAACACTTCTGGCCTCCGCACCGAGAAGGAGTGCCCGCCGGGCGGCTTTGACGCCGGCCAGGGCTACCAGAAGGGTCCGGGTGACCACAAGGGCAGTGAACATGCTGATGGCCACGCCGAAGAACAGGGTGAGGGCGAAGCCCATCACGGTTGAGCTGTCCACGATGCTGCTGCCAAACCAATAGAGGATGCCGCAGGCGATGAAGGTGGTGATGTTGCTGTCTCTGATGGCCGGCCAGGCCCGGCTGAAGCCGGTATCGACAGCCGCTTTGAGGGTTCGTCCCGCCCGCAGTTCCTCCTTCATACGCTCGAAGATGAGCACGTTGGCGTCCACGGCCATGCCCAGGGAGACAATGAAGCCGGCCAGTCCGGCCAGGCTGAGGGTCACCGGGACAGCCTTGTAGATGGCCAGGACCATGGCCAGATAGATCAGGAGCGCCAGGCCGGCCACTAGCCCGGGCAGACGGTAGTAGAGCATCATGAACAGAATGATCAGTCCCAGGGCGATCACCCCCGCCAGGACGGCCCGGTCCACGAACTCCTCGCCCAGCGTGGCCGACACCTCTTTGCTGTACAGGGTCTCCAGGGGCACCGGAAGAGCACCCGAGTCGAGGCGGATGGCCAGCAGCCTGGCTTCCTTCGGGGTGAAGTCTCCTTCGATGACGGCGCTGCCCTCGTACTTCGACTGCTGAATGGTGGGGCTGGAGATCAGCTCCATGTCCACGAAGATGCCCAGTTCCTTCAGCACGCCCGACCTGGGATAGAGCCGCGCGGCTATCTGGTCGAATATCTTGGCCCCCTCGCCATTCCATTCGATGCCGACCTTGACCTCAGTTATGCCGGTCTGCGTCTGGTCATACTGCGGGACGGCCTTGGTGAGGTAGGCTCCGGTCAGCGGTATGTCTTCGTCACCCACCGCAGGGATCCAGGAATATGACTGCTTCAACTCGTCATCCAGCGCCGTCGGGTCGACCGGGTCGCCGTTGATGTCTGTCCACTGGAGGCCGCCCTCTGTCTTGGTCAGGATGACCACGGGCATCTGGCTCTCATCTGTGGTCGCCGGGAAGGCGAAGATGCGGGTGCCGGCCACGTCGCCGTTGTAGAAATCGCTGCGGTTGTCGCTGAGGTAGTCGTCGAGGGTAGCCGGCGTGCTGCCGGTCTTGACCTCCACCTCTCTGAACTCCAGGAAGGCGGTCTCCTCGATGAGGGACCGGGCTTCGTCAAGGTCGGTGATCCCGGGCAACTGGATGACGATGCGTTCGACGCCCTGTCTCTGGATGACGGGTTCCACAACGCCGTAGCGGTTGATGCGGGACTCAATGCTCTTGGCGGCCCCGTCCATCTTGAAGTCCTTCTCATCGTCGGACACGTTGTCTGAGAACTGGCCCCGATAGACCAGGTGGGTGCCTCCCTTGAGGTCCAGGCCCAGGCGCAGTCCCAGATGGTCCATGTCCCGGCCCAGAGCGGAGCTGCCGCTGGTGGTCAGCACCCAGATGGAGGTGCCCAGCAGGGCCACGATCAAGAGCAGCAGCCAGCCATTGCGGCTCAGTCTGGGCCCTTTCCTGACCGGTCGGCGCTGCATCATGAGGCTACCCAGGGGCTCCTGTTTCTGTGCTCATTCGTGACTTGGCGCAAATCGCGTCTATCATACCACTTTCCCATCCGTTTGTCCCTGCGTCAGATAGCTACGGACGAAGTCCAGGGCGGCTTCCCTGGTGTCGATCTCGCCGGCCCCCTGGGCTTCCCGGACGGCGTCAAGGATCTGTCCGATTCGGGAGCCGGGCTTCAGGCCGAAGACCCGCATCACATCGTGGCCGTCGATCAGCTTCGGCGGCGACACGATGGTCGCCTCCTCCTCGCGCTGCGTCAGGATGTAGTCCACCAGCCGGCAGTGCTGCTGCCACTGCTCCAGGTCCGTGACCGGGCCCTGAGTGGCCAGGAAGTCGGCCAGGCTGAGGAACATGATATCTATGCTGACCTCCCCGGTGTCGCGGAAGTAGCGGTAGATGGCCCGGCGGGTAGGCAGGCCGTCGCCCATCTGCCACAGTCTGAGGTGGGCCTCGATCATCTTCTGCACCATGCGGATCTCCCGCGTGCCGAATCTCAGCCGGCGGAGGATCTCGCCGCCGACCACCGCCCCCTCCTTGGTATGTCCAAAGAAGCGGGCCCGGCCATCGGGCTCCATGGTCTTGGTCTGGGGCTTGGCGATGTCATGCAGAAGTGCAGCCAGCTTGGCCACGGCAGCCCTGGTCAGTCCGTGGGAGATCTCCTCCTCAGGCCGGCTGCCGGCGTAGAGCCGTGGAGGAACTTGGCCCAGGATGTCCCCCCTGCCGCTCCTGCCCAGCAGGCCCTCCAGGGCAGCCACGGTTTCCATGGAGTGCCGGAAGACGTCCCAGTAGTGCTCCCGGGGTTGCTCCACGCCCTTCGCGGCGGCCAGCTCGGGCACAATCTCCGTCAGCAGTCCCAGCCGGTCCAGGTAGGTCAGGAAGCGGGCCGAGTCGGAGACGGCCAGTATGCGGCAGAGCTCTTCCTTCAGTCGCTCGCCGGCGACCTGACGGACCAGCCGGCACTGCCCCCGGAGCAAGGCTTCGCTGCCGGCCTCGATGGTGAACCCGTACTCCGCAGCCAGCCTGACGGCCCGGACCAGGCGAACAGGGTCGGCCTCAAAGACGGCATCGCTGACCGCCCTGATCAGGCGCCCCTTCAGATCCTCGGCCCCGTGGAAGGGGTCGATCAGGGGAAGCGGCTCTCCGCTGTCTGCCCGGGCCAGATCAACGGCCATGGCATCCACGGTGAAATCGCGACGGGCCAGATCGGCACTGATGTCCCCGGCGATGGTGGAGAGATCGAAATGCCACTGGAAGCCCTCCTCGGCATCCCCCTCCGGCAGGAGCACCCTGGCTATGCCATTGGCTTCGTCGAGGAGGACGTACTTCCCGTGCAGGGCATCGGCCAGCTTCCGGGCCACCTGGGGGGCGTCGGCCAGCACGGCGATATCCGCATCGCGGGTGGGGCGACCCAGCAGCGTGTCCCGGAGATACCCGCCGACGAGATAGGCGCTGACATCCTCCTGAACGAGGAAACCAACCACCCTGCGCAGGAGGGAGGGCCCCTCCAGCCCCAGCGAGATCCCGGTCACAGGCCCTGCTCTTCTTCGGCCTCGATCCCGTGCAGCTTGTCGGGGCTCTCCAGGTGGTCCAGATAGAGCACCCCGTTGAGATGGTCCAGCTCATGTTCCAGCGCCTGAGCCAGGAGTTCCGTTCCCTTGACCCGGAACTCCTTCCCCCGACGATCTCGGGCCTTGACGGTCACGGCGACGGACCGGGTGATCTCCCCCTGGTAGCCCGGCACGCTGAGGCAGCCCTCCAGGACCGTCCGTTCGCCCGACCGCTTGACCATCTCGGGATTGACCATGACCACCGGCTCTTCATCGGGGAGGCCGATGACCACGATGCGCAGCGACACCCCCACCTGCGGCGCCGCCAGTCCCACGCCCGAGACAGCCGGCATGGTCTCCAGCATGTCGTCGATCAGCTTCTGCACCGAACCATCCAGGCTGGTGACCCGTTTGGCCCTGCGGCGCAGCACGGGATCCGGGACGCAACGCACCGGTAGAACCGCCATTCAGAGAACCTCCGCGGGGATCATGTCGCTCCACGATGATTATAGGCCTGCCGTGGGGCGGCCGTAAAACGGCCCTCGGCCCGGTGCCGGGCTGGCTCAGAGGAGGACTATGGGGTCCACGTCGACCACCCAGCCCGGCGGCAGGGCCAGGTCGGCCAGCAGGCGGACGGGCTCAGCACCGCGCAGGATGATCTGCCAGCGGTACCGGCCGCGCAGCCTGCCGAAGAACATCGGCGAAGGGCCGATCAGGTCCGTGTCCTCGCCCATGGCATCCCGCCTCTCCGCGAGCTGCCGGTGCACCTTCTCGGCACCACGCCGGCAGGCCACGGCGTTGCTGTGGGAGTAGACCAGGGAGACCAGCCGGCTGAAGGGAGGGTTCCTCAGCTCCCGGCGGTAGCCGATCTCCTGATCATAGAAGGCCCCATAGTCGTGCCTGGCGCCGCAGGCCACGGCATAGTGGTCGGGGGTGTAGGTCTGGACGACCACCCGTCCCGGCCTCGAGCCGCGACCCGCCCGTCCGGCGACCTGGCTGAGAAGCTGAAAGGTGCGCTCGCCGGCGCGGATGTCGGGCAGGTGAAGGGCGGTGTCGGCGGAGACGACCCCCACCAGGGTGACCAGTGGCAGGTCCAGCCCCTTGGCGATCATCTGCGTCCCCACCAGGACATCCGCCTCATGGGCCAGAAAGGAATTGAGGATCTTCTCGTGGGCGTCCTTGCCTTTGGTGACGTCCCGGTCCCAGCGCAGCACCCTGGCCTGGGGGTAGGCCACGGCCAGCTCCTCCACCACCCTCTGTATGCCGACCCCCAGGAACCTGATCCGCCGACTGCGGCAGTTGGGGCAGGTCGCAGGGGTCTTCTTCCCGTAGCCGCACTGGTGGCAGACCAGGGTGTCCTCCGCCCCGTGATAGGTCAGGGCCAGATCGCAGCGGTGGCACTTCAGGGCGAACCCGCAGTCCCGGCACTGGACGAAGGTGGCCGTGCCCCGGCGGTTGAGGAAGAGGATGATCTGGTCGCCATCAGTCAGGGTTTCGGCGATGGCCCGGCGCAGCGGCCGGCTGAAGATGCTCCGGTTCCCGGCCTTGAGCTCCTGGCGCATGTCGACCACCTCCACCTGAGGCAGGGAGGTGTCCCCTCTGACGGTGATCCGGTGGGGCAGCTCGATCAGGGCGTATCTGCCTGTCCGGGCACGGTGGTAGCTCTCCACGTCGGGAGTGGCGCTGCCCAGGACGGTCACTGCACCGCTGAGCTGGGCCAGCTTCAGGGCCACCTCCCGGGCGTGATAGCGGGGCGACTGCTCCTCCTGCTTGTAGGTCCACTCGTGCTCCTCATCGACGATGATCAGGCCCAGGTCCGGCTGCGGGGCGAAGATGGCCCCCCGTGGTCCGATGACCACGTCGAAGGCCCCCTCCCGTATCCTCTGCCACTCGTCGAACTGCTCGCCCAGGGACAGCCGGCTGTGCAGAACGGCCACCCGACCGGGGAAGCGGGCGGCGAAGCGCTGGATGGTCTGTGGGGTGAGCGATATCTCCGGCACCAGGACGATCCCTCGCCGGCCCCGGGCCACCGCCTCGCCCAGCGAGCGGAGGTAGACTTCGGTCTTGCCGCTGCCGGTGACGCCATGAAGCAGGAAGGCCGCCGGGCCATTGCCTCCCGGCTGTCTCAGCGCGGCGCAGATCAGGCCCACCGCCTGCTCCTGGTCCGGGGTGAGCACGGGCGGGGGAGCCGGCGCGAAGGCCCGATCCAGAAGGGGATCGCGCCAGATGTGGACATCCTCGACAGCCACGAGGCCTTTGGCCTGCAGGGCCCTGGCCGCGGCGGCGGCCTGCGGCATGGCCCGCCTGACTTCGCCGAGCAGCACGGGATGACTCGTGTTGGCCAGGAACTCCATGAGCCTGGCCTGCTGCGGCGCTTTCCCGGCCAGGCGCTGTGCTTCCGCCAAGCCGGTCGGGGCATCCACGGCCAGGCGCAACCGGGGCACGACCTTGGGCCTGATCCTCTCCCTGCCCAGCTCCTGGCTCCTGATGACCAGTCCTTCGCTGAGGAGATGTCTCAGGACCAGAGCCGCCTTCTGCTTGCCCAAGAGCCGGTCCATGGTCTGAGCAGCCACCCTGCCCTCGCCGCCCAGCAGGGTCATCACCTGCCGCTCATCGGAGTCCAGAGGTGCGGAGGCCAGGGCGGCGGAGGCCCCGGGGGCGGCCTGGAAGAAGGTGATCAGCCGCCGCTCGAACCCTGGCGGCAGCATCAGGGCCACGGAATCGAAGAGCGGGGCGAGGTAGTAGTCGCTGATCCAGCGGGCCAGCTCTATCTGAACGGGGGAAAGCAGCGGAGAGGGGTCGATTAGCCCGGCGATGTCCCGGGTTTCCTCGAACCCGGGACAGTCAGTGATCTGGAGGACAATGCCCTGGAGCACCCTGGGGCCGAAGGGCACCCAGACGGCCTGGCCGATGGCGGGTTGCAGCGAAGGCGGGATGCTGTAGCTGAAGGTGCGACGCTGAGCTACCGGTGAGTTGACAGCCACCTCGGCATAGCCCATGTCTCCCTTTCCACCCTGCTATCCCTGTCCGGCCTCCTGTGGGGCCGCGGACTCCGCGGGCTGCTCCTGAAGGATGGCCTCCTCTTCGACAGGCTCCTCCTCAGCCACCAGCTCCGGCGCGATGGCCTTGGCCTTGGCCTTCAGCTTGGCCCGGGTGGCCTTGCTGCTCAATCCGCGGAGGTAGAACAGCCTGGCCCGGCGCACGTCCCCGTGCTGGGTCACTTCCACCTTCTCCACGTAGGGCGAGTTGACGAAGAAGGTCCGCTCCACCCCGATGCCATAGGCCACCTGTCTGACGGTGAAGCTGGCGTTGTTGCCGCCTTTGCGGACCCGGATGACCACCCCGTGGAAGATCTGGGTCCGTTCCTTCTCGCCCTCTTTGGCCTTGACGCCCACCTTCACTCTGTCTCCGGGGTGAACCTGGGCGATGCCCGGCCTCCGCTTGCTCTCGATCAGCCACCTGATATCGTTGCTCAATTGAACCCCCTTCTTGCCTTTATCGAATCCACCAGACTCCTCTCTTCTTCGGACAGCACCGCCTTCGCCAGGAGGTCCGGCCGCCGGAGCAGGGTCCGCTCAATAGCCTCTTCACTGCGCCACCTGGCGATCTCCTGGTGGTTCCCCGAGAGGAGCACCTCGGGCACCTCCCATCCGCGGTAGACGCGGGGGCGGGTGTACTGCGGGTACTCCAGGAAGCCCCTGGCGTAGGAATCGTCCCGGGCCGATCCCTCCGACCCCAGGACTCCGGGCAGCAGTCTGACCACGGCATCCACGACCACCATGGCCGCCAGCTCCCCGCCGGTGAGCACGTACTCGCCGATGCTGATCTCGTCGGTGACCAGATGCCGGATCACCCTCTCGTCCACTCCCTCGTAGTGACCGCAGACCAGGACCAGATTGGGCTCCCTGGACAGCTCCTGAGCCACGTCATGGCTGAAGAGCCGTCCCTGCGGCGTGAGCAGGATGACCGGGACTGCCTCCCGGCCAATGAGTCCTGTGACGGACTCCACCGCTTCGAAGATGGGCTCGGGCTTCATGACCATCCCGTCGCCGCCGCCGTAGGGGGAGTCATCCACGGTGTGATGCCTGTCATGCGTGTGTTCCCGGGGATTGTGAACCTGGATGCTGACCAGGCCCCGGTCGACGGCCCTCTTGACGATGCTCTCGCCGAAGGGGCCTTCAAACATCCTGGGAAACAGGCTAAGTATGTCGATGCGCATGGTGTCTCAACGGCCTTTCTAGGTCTGGGCGCACTCGGCCGCTTGACCCCGGACGGTCTCCATCGCGTGAGGCAGCGCCGGCAGTATGGCCTCCAGGCATTCCCTGACCGCCTTGGGGCTGCCGGGCAGGTTGATTATCAGGGTCCTTCCCCGGACGCCGGCGGCAGCGCGGCTGAGCATGGCCAGCGGAGTGTACCTGGAGCCCTGGGCCCGCATGGCCTCACCGAAGCCGGGGGCCACTCTGTCCACCACATCGAGGGTGGCCTCCGGGGTGACGTCCCGGGGCGCCAGTCCCGTGCCGCCGGTGGTCAGGATCAGATCCAGACCCTCGCCGGCCCACTCCCTCAGCCTGTCTGAGATGACCGCCCGGTCGTCGGGCACAATGCCGTACCTGGCGTTGCGGACCCCGAGGGGGGCCAGGCACTCCTGAATGGCCTTCCCGCTCTCATCGAGGCGCTCGCCCCTGGACCCCTTGTCGCTCACCGTGAGAACACCGACCGTGAACATACCCTTCCCGTCGCGAGGCACGAACTACAATCATATCACAGTCAGTCCCTGCTGCGAAAGCTTGCGCTGCGAAAGTATCCTGTGCTATCTTGTGCGGTGGCGCGAGAGCGCCGCAGGAGAACCTGTGTCCAAGAAATACGACGTCATCATCGTCGGCGGAGGCCCGGCGGGCATTTTCGCCGCCCTGGAGCTGTCCCGGGCCACCGGCCTGAGCGTTCTCCTTCTGGAGAAGGGCAAGGATCTGGAGGACCGGCAGTGCCTGGTCTCCCACAAGCAGATCAGTTGCTTCTCCTGCGCGCCCTGCAGCCTGGTCAGCGGACTGGGCGGGGCGGGCGCCTTCAGCGACGGCAAGATGACCCTCTCCCCGCATGTCGGCGGGCACCTCAAGGAGTACCTCGGCGAGGCCAACACCCAGGAGCTCATCCGGTATGTGGACGGCGTCTACCTCCAGTTCGGGGCCACCGAAAGGCTGTACGGCGTGGGCGAGAAGGTGGAGCAGCTGGCCCGCAGGGCCAGCATGGCCGAGCTGCACCTGACTCCGGTGGCCATCCGCCATCTGGGCACGGAGCACTGCCGTGACATCATCAAAGCCATGCAGCAGTCGCTCTCGCCCAGGGTGGGCATCCGGGTGGAGATGGCAGCGTCGGCCATCCTGACTGAGGAGGGCGGGGTTCAGGGGATTGAGACCGAGGACGGCCAGCGTCTGGAATGCCGCTACCTCATCCTGGCCCCGGGCCGGGAGGGAGCCGACTGGCTGGTTCAGGAGGCCGAGCGGCTGAAGCTCTCGCTGTACAACAACCCCGTGGACGTGGGGGTGAGGGTGGAGCTGCCCAGCACGGTGCTGGAAGATCTCACCGATACCCTCTACGAGATGAAGCTGGAGTACTTCAGCAAGACCTTTGACGACCGGGTGCGCACTTTCTGTGTCTGCCCCGGCGGCGAGGTGACCCTGGAGTCCACGGGGGGCAGCGACCCGGTTGTCACGGTCAACGGACACAGCTACGCCCACCGCAAGACGGGCAACACCAACTTCGCCCTGCTGGTGAGCACCTCCTTCACCCAGCCGTTCCGCGAGCCCATCGCCTACGGCAAGTACATCGCCCGCCTGGCCAACATCCTGGGCGGCGGCGTGCTGGTGCAGCGGCTGGGCGACCTCGAGGAGGGCCGCCGGTCCACACCGGAGCGCATCGAGCGGAGCATCGTCAAGCCCACCCTGCAGAATGCCACTCCGGGAGACCTCAGCTTCGTCATGCCCTACCGTCACCTGAAGGACATCGTGGAAATGCTCCAGGCCATGGACCGGCTCTGCCCTGGGGTGGCCTCGCACCACACCCTGCTCTACGGGGTGGAGGTCAAGTTCTACTCCTGCCGGCTGCGGCTCACGGAGAACATGGAGACCGAGGTGTCGGGGATGTTCGCCATCGGCGACGGGGCCGGGGTCAGCCGCGGACTGGTCCAGGCCTCCGCTTCGGGTGTGGTCGCCGCCCGGGAGATACTCCGCCGGATGGGAGCTCCATCCACCGCCTCCGCGGCCGGGACCGGCCCCCGCGCCTGACGGCGCGCTTCCGGCCTTGGCCCGACCCTCCTGTTCTCGACCAAGTCGCAGTTGACTCATCACAGGTCAGCAGCTACAATACAGGGTTGCGCCAATGACTGCCTTCGCAGCAAGATGGGAAACCTGGCCAGGAGGGGGGGATGACACGTGGCCGATGTGAACATCGGCGAGAATGAGAGCTTCGAGAGCATGCTCCGCCGCTTCGGCAGGCAGGTGCAGCAGGACGGCATTCTCGCTGAGATCAGACGCCGGTCTTCCTACGAGAAGCCCAGCGTCAAGAGAAAGAAGAAGGAAGCCACCAAGAGGCGGAAGAGCGGGAGAAGCTCCCGAAGCTACGAGCGATAGGGGAGCACCGACGGAGAGGGCCGGGTGTCTTTAGCGGAGAGGCTGAGAGCCGACCTCAACCAGGCCACCAAGGCGGGTGACAAGACCCGCGTCTCGACCATCCGTCTGCTGATCGCCAACATCAACAACGCCCAGATCGCCAAGGGGAAGGACTCCCCGATGGACGAAGGTGACGTGCTGGCCGTCATCCAGAAGCAGGCCAGGCAGCACCGCGAGAGCATCGAGGCCTTCGCCAAGGGCAACCGCAGCGACCTGGTGGCCAAAGAGGAAGCAGAACTGAAGGTCCTCCTGGAGTACCTGCCCCAGCAGATGTCGAGGGACGAGGTCGCCGCCGTGGTTCGCCAGGTGATCGCAGAGGTGGGGGCCCGGGGTCCCGGCGACAAGGGCAAGGTCATGTCCAAGATCATGGCCCAGCTCAAGGGAAAGGCCCAGGGCGCTGAAGTGAATGCCGTCGTCTCGGAGTTGCTGGCCGGATTGTGACCCGGCCACGAGGGGCAGCAATTCCGCGACTGGCCGGTACCGTCCACTCTGTTGACAGAAGTGCTGATTTGAGATCTGGAGCCAAGGCAATTCCCGGCACACTGCGTGACCGGGATTGCTTTTTTTCGGGTACTGCAAGGAGACAGGGAGTGCGCCAGCAATGATGGAAATCTCAGAGGTCGCCAGGAACACCAAGCTCATGATCGACGGTGCTCCTTACACGGTGGAGGAGGTCAACTTCGTGAAGCCGGGCAAGGGGCGGGCCATCTACCGCCTCAAGCTGCGCAATCTGTTCGATGGCATGGCCAGAGAGATCACCTATCATTCCGGGGACAGGGTGGAGGAGGTGAGCGTCACCAGCCACGAGATGCAGTTCCTCTACGAAGAGGGCGGCCACTACGTCTTCATGGACAACGAGACCTTCGAGCAGCACACTATCGACAAGAAGCGGATCGGGCCCAAGGCGCTCTTCCTCAAGGAAGGCATCACCGTGTCCATTCTGATCATGCACGGCAGGATCATCGACGTCAACCTGCCCAAATTCGTGGAATTGGCCGTGACCGCCAGCGCCTTCACCACCAAGACGGACACGGTCACCGCCCAGCAGAAGATGATCACCCTGGAGACGGGGGCCACCGTGGGAGTCCCCGCGTTCGTGAAAGAGGGGGACATCATCAAGGTGGACACCCGCACCGGCACCTACGTGGAACGCACCGGCACCAAGAAGTAGTCCGTGGCCGAAGAGGAATCCGCCCGCCTCGCCCGGATCAAGGCCAATCTGCGGCGCCGGGCCCTCATCCACGACAGCATCCGGGACTTCTTCCGCGGCGAAGGCTTCCTCGAAGTCGACACCCCTCTGCTCACCCCGGCCGTGGCCCCGGAAGCCTACATCGCCCCCTTCTCGGTCAACGGCTGGTACCTCTGCCCCTCGCCGGAGATGCACATGAAGCGGCTCCTGGCCGGCGGGTACGGCAGCATGTTCCAGATCTGCCACTGCTTCCGCAAGGGGGAGAGGGGCAGCCTGCACAACCCGGAGTTCACCATGCTGGAGTGGTACCGCCACGGCGCCAATTACCTGGGGATCATCGAGGACACCGAGCGCCTGGTGCTCCACGTCGCCGCCAGCCTGGGGCTGGGGACGACGGTGGGCTACCGGGGCAGGGAGATCGCCCTCACCCCGCCCTGGCCCAGGGTGACAGTGAGGCAGGCCTTCCTCAGTGCCGCGGGCTGGGACCCCGTCTCGCACCCCGACGAGGGGCGCTTCGATGCCGACCTGGTGGACAGGGTGATGCCCGCCCTGCCGGCCGACCGCCCCGCTGTGCTGGCGGACTACCCCGCCGCCGGCGCGGCCATGGCCCGGCTGAAGGCGGGGGATCCGCTGGTGGCGGAACGGGCCGAGGTGTTCATCGGCGGGCTGGAGTTGGCCAACGCCTACAGCGAGCTGACCGACGCCGCCGAGCTGGAGGGGCGTTTCCGGGCGGAGATGGAGCGGCGTCGGGCCGAGGGGGGCCCCGACCTCCCCATGCCCCGGAGGTTCCTCGATGCCACCGCCTCCCTGCCCGTCTGCGGCGGCATCGCGCTGGGGGTGGACCGCCTGGTGATGCTCTTCTGCGATGCGGCCTCCATCGACGAGGTCATGGCCTTCCCCCGCGACTGGGCCTGAGGACGAACTCCCGGATGGCCCCGAAGTAGGCCGGCATGTCGGCCACCATGATGTCGTTGTGACCGGCCTCGGGAATGATCACCAGCCGCTTGTCGCCGGCAGGCGAAGCGGCGAAGAGGTCCTCACCCTCCTCCAGAGGGATCAGGCTGTCGTACTGGCCATGGAGGATCAGGGTGGGCAGTGTCACCGTCCGTATCCGGGAGAGATTGGGGAACCCCGGGTCCCGTATGCCCAGGCGCTCCTCCGGGAAACCCAGACGGGTCATCAGCCTCACGGTGCTGGCGAAGCCGCTCTCCACGATCAGGCCGTCCACCCTGTCGTGATAGCCTGAAGCCAGCTCGATGGCCGAGACGCTGCCCAGCGAACGGCCCATGACGAAGATGCCGCCGGTGTGGCCGCCTTGGCCCCTGATGGCCAGGAAGTCCTCAAATACCCGGTGGGCGTCGGCCACCATGCTGCTGAAGGTGGGGCGGCCCCCGCTGGCGCCGTAGCCCCGGTAGTCGGCCACGAAGAGGTTCGCTCCCGCCTGACTGGCGTAGATGGGGGCGATGTAGTCGTAGTCGCTGACCACCTCTCCGTTGCCGTGGAAGTAGACTATGCTGGGGGACTCCCGGTCGTGGACGTAGAAGCGGCACGAAAGGGCCACCCCAGCTTCCGCAGTGACGAAGTGGTCGACGGCGTTGGGGGGAGGCCGGCTGAAGTCCTTCCTGGGATAGAAGACGAAGCGGACCAGCTCCGGCCGGTCCAGGGCGGCATAGTCGGGGGAGAAATGGGCCACGGTCACTCCGGCTGGCAGCGCCAATCTTCCCGGCGCTCAGGCCCCGGGGAAGAAGAGGTCGATCTCCTTCCGGGCGTTCTCCTCTGAATCGGAGCCGTGGATCAGATTCTGCCCGATGTCCATGCCGAAGTCACCCCTGATTGTCCCCGGGGCGGCCTTCTTGGGGTCGGTATCACCCATCATGGTCCGCACCACGTCCACGGCCCGCTCGCCTTCGAGCACTATGGCCACCACCGGACCCGAGGTTATGAAGTCCACCAGTTCGTTGAAGAACGGCTTCCCTTCATGCACCGCGTAGTGCCGCCTGGCCAGGGCCCTGTCCATCTGCAGCATCCTCAGGGCCGCGATCTTCAGTCCCTTCCTCTCTATGCGGGAGACGATCTCTCCGATGAGCCCCCTGCGCACTCCATCGGGTTTGACCAGAACCAGAGTTCTCAATGTGCTATCCCCCTTTCTTGAAATGGTCCCATCCCTGCCCCTCCGGCCGGTAGGGCCGCCCAGCCGCCCGGAACAGGGATACCCCCGGTTCCCCGGTGATCTCACCGATGACGGTCACCGGGCAGTCATCCCCCCCGGGCAATGCCTCAAGCATGGCCTTGATGCCGTCCATATTGTCCTTCCCGGCGGTGAACAACAACTCGTAGTCCTCTCCCCCGGTCAGAGCCAGATGGAGACACTCCCCCGGGAAGGCCGCCTTCATCAGGGGATGGATGGGCACCCGGTCCACTTCCAAACTGGCCCCCGTCCCGCTGGCCTGGCAGATGTGGCCCATGTCGGCCACTAGTCCATCGCTGACGTCGATGGCCGCCCGCACCCCGCATTGAACCAGCAGCCGTCCCTGAGCCACCCTGGGCTGGGGCAGAAGATAGGCCCTCTTCAACAGAGCCTCAGTCTCTGCAGTCAGCTTCAGCCCTGCACTGAGCATCCGCAGTCCTGCCGCCGCCGAGCCCAGCCAGCCGGTGACGGCCACCTGCTCCCCGGCCAGCGCCCCCGACCGGGTCAGGATGCCTTCGTCCTGCCCCCGGCCGATGACGGTCAGCGTGACGGTGACCCCCGGCGCCCGGGTGACATTCCCGCCGACCACCGCCACGTTGAACCTGCCGGCCGCCTCCGCTATCCCCCGGTACAGTTCCACGACGTGGTCCACCTCGGCGTCGGCCGGCAGAGCCAGGGCCACCAGGCAGTAGCGGGGGGCACCCCCCATGGCGGCAATGTCGCTCAGGTTCACGGCCACCGCCTTCCAGCCCACCTCCCTCCAGGGGCTGCCCACCGTGAAATGCACCCCCTCAACAAGGGCGTCGGTGGTGGCCAGGACAACACCATCGTCGCCCGCCCAGGCCGCGGCGTCATCCCCGATGCCCGCCAGCACCCGATGGTCGCCGCTGTCGCCGGGGACCAGCTCCGCCAGAAGCTTGATCAGCCCAAACTCACCCACCTCGGAGACCTTCATGGGCAAGATTATAGCCAATGGAACAGGCCCCCTCAATTGCTGGCCCCGAGCCACCCCATCGGCTTGGCGGTGGCCAAGGCCCCGGGGGACCTGATATAGTTGGCCGGGCTGCGACATGCGCTGTGCCATTCTGGCCGACATCCATGGCAACCTGGCCGCCTTCCAGGCGGTGCTGGAGGATCTCCAGCGGAGGGGGGCCGCCGACCGCATCTGGTGCCTGGGTGATACGGTGGGCTACGGACCGCACCCCCGCGAGTGCCTCGCTCTGCTGCGCCGGCACGACCACCTCTGCGTGGCGGGCAACCACGACTGGGCGGCCGCAGGCAACATCGATACCTCGCATTTCAATCCCGATGCCGCCGCCGCCTGCCGCTGGACGGCCGAGCGCCTCACCCCGGACGACGTCAGGTACCTGCGCGGCCTGCCCCTGACCCTCCCCCAGGGGGACTTCACGCTGGTCCACGGCAGTCCCCGGGAGCCGATCTGGGAGTACGTCCTCTCCGTCCGGTCGGCAGAGGAGAACTTCGGCCATTTCGAGACCAGGTTCTGCCTCATCGGGCACTCCCACGCGCCCCTGATCTTCGAGCTGGGCCGGGAGGGCGACTGCCTCTACCGCCAGCTTCCGGGCCAGCTGTCGCTGGATGGGGAGGGGAAGCGGCTCATCATCAACTGCGGCAGCGTGGGCCAGCCCAGGGATGGCGACCCGCGGGCCAGCTACGCCATCCTCGACACGGAGGCGGGCGCAATCCAGCACCACCGCATTGCCTATGACATCGCCGCCACCCAGCAGAGCATGAGGCAGGCCGGCCTGCCGGCGCGCCTCATCAACCGCCTCAGCCTGGGGTGGTAGGCCCTGCCCCGCCTGTGATACAATTGGGGCCGGTAAGGCATGGACAAACCCGACTTGAGTCTGGAGGAAGCAGCGCTTGCCTTCCTCACTTCACTGCCGGCGGAAGAGAGAAAAGAGAAACAGCAGGAAGTAAACAGATTCGTCCTCTGGTACGGCAAGGACCGCCGCATCAGCCAGATGACCCCTGTTGCGGTGGCCAGCTACGCCGATTCGGTGGCCACCGCGGGCGGTGACACCGCCAGGAGGCTGGAGCCGGTCAGGGCCCTGCTGACCTACGCCAGGAAAGAGAAGCTGATCAAGGCCAGCCTGGCCCCTCACCTCAGGATCAAGCAGGCCCCCTCCAAGACCGCCAAGTCCCCGGCGCCGGCCAGACCGCAGACCGCCCTGACCTCCGACGACTACGCCCAATTGAAGTCCCAGCTTGCCTCCTTGCAGGAGGACCGCATCCGCGTGGCGGAGGAGATGCGCCTCGCCGCGGCGGACAAGGACTTCCGCGAGAACGCCCCGCTCCAGGCCGCCAGGGAGAAGCGGGATCATATCGAGGCCCGGATGCAGGAGATCCAGGCCACCATCGCCAACGGTGTCGTGGTCGAGGCCGGGAAGCCGGCGGAGACCCTGACCGTGAAGCTGGGATGCAGGGTTGCCCTGCGTGATCTGAACACCGGCAGGGAGCTGACCTACACCCTGGTGACCAAGAACGAGGCTGACCCCGTCAGCGGCAAGATATCCATCGTCTCACCCATCGGCAAGGCCCTTCTCAACCAGGCCTGCGGCGCCTCGGTCAGGGTGATCGCCCCGGCCAGGGAGCTTCGGTACCAGATCGAGCGCATCGAGTAGTCCCTTCCACCCGCTGCCCCGGTACGGTGCTGACTCCGGGGCCCAGCCTCTTCCACTAGACCCGCTTGGAGAAGCTGTAGGTCCTCTTGCCTTCCGCCTTCAGAGTGAACAGCTGCCCCTGCGTCACCCGGGACACGATGTCGGCCCGCTTCATATGGTGATCGTTGAAGGATAGGATCCCGGCGGGCTTCAGCACCCGATGGATCTCCTGGAGCACGGCGCCTGGCTCGCTCAGCTGGTGGAACAGGTCATAGAGCAGGACTACATCCACGCCTTCGCTGGCGAGTCCGGTCCGGCAGTCCGAGAGAATGGTCTCCACATTGGCCAGCCCCTTCTTCCTGGCGATGC